>PPYE01776105.1_pt1 | contig 72511 bp, 61 predicted proteins | sample 1559881 | NCBI WGS metagenome assembly PPYE01 (sample SAMN08240022, study PRJNA423297) | Human gut metagenome, whole genome shotgun sequencing project. | reverse complement strand
TGGACTGCCAGCACATACCGTCGCAGTCCTCCTCCTGCACGGAGCCGACGACCATGATCTTGTAGCCCTCGGGAATGAGATCAAGATCCTTCATGATCTTTACGCCGTAAGCAGCAGCTGCCATGCCGCCCTCCTGGTCGCTGCCGCCGCGGCCGTAGATGATCTTGTCATCTTCGTAGCCCGCATACGGGTCGTGCGTCCAGTTCTCGCGGTTGCCGATGCCGACGGTGTCGATGTGGGAGTCGATGGCGATGATTTTGTCGCCCGTGCCCATCCAGCCGATGACATTGCCGAGCGCGTCGATCTCAACCTTGTCGTAGCCGAGTTTTTCCATCTCTTCCTTGATGCGCATGACAACGCCCTTTTCCTCGCAGCTCTCGCTGGGAATGGCGATCATATCGCGCAGAAAACGGGTCATATCGGGGCTGTAGGCCTGTGCGGCTTTTTTGATGGCTTCAAAATCCATGGGAAACCTCCGTTAAATGTAATAGTATTTTCTGTCAGTCGAGGTCAATTTTCTGTTACACTATCCCTATCATAGCATAAGAACCATGGTTGTCAAACAAAAAATTTGCGTTTCAAAATTATTTTAAGAAAATGATTGCAATTCAGTTGATTTATGGTATCATAGGAATGAAAGATCACGCTGACGGTGCTGGAAAGATGTGCAAGATGCACAGCAAATTGCCGCCGGCAGGCAGAGGAGGGATAGACCATAGAAGCCGCAACGCTGAAAACACTCGAACAGGTCGCAAAGGGGATTGCGGCGACGTTTGGCAGCCACTGTGAGGTGGTGATCCACGACGTGGGCGCCAAGCATCCGGAGCATTCCATTGTCGCCATCGAAAACGGCCATGTGACGGGCAGAAAGGTGGGCGACGGCGCGTCGCATGTTGTGCTCGAGCAGGTGCGTCAGGCTGATGCGCAGCCGAGCGACCACTTGAGCTATCTCACCAAAACACCGGACGGGAAGATCCTCAAGTCCTCTACCATGTATATCCGCGGCAGGAGCGGCAAGGTGGTTGCAATCCTTGGCATCAACTACGATATTTCCTCACTTCTGATGGTCGAGGGCGCAGTACACGAGCTGATCGACACCAAGGACGAGGCGCAGAGCGAGCCGGAAAAGATCGTGAACGTCAATGACCTGCTTGACGAGCTGATCGCCCAGTCGGTCGCGCTTGTCGGTAAACCCGTCGCGCTGATGAACAAGGAAGATAAGATGCGCGCCATCGGCTTTTTGAGCCAGAACGGAGCATTCCTCGTCACAAAGTCCGGCGACAAGATCGCAAAATATTTTGGCATATCCAAATATACGTTATATTCTTATATTGACAAACAACAGGAGGAAAAGTGAACCATGGGCAAGATTGATTTGACCATCAATAAGACTGGCCTTGCGCACAACATTCAGAAGGCCAAGGAAAACAACGTCATTATTCCGACCATCGCGCAGATGCAGCATCCTGAGACCATTCCTGAGAAAATCCAGGAAAAGCTCAAGAACGTCGGCCTGTGGGATGTGAATCCCCTGAATCTCTTCCGTATCACGTGGAAGAACGAGGCCAAGGAGTCCGGCGGCCTCTTCCAGGAGGTGCCGAACTATGTCGAGATCCCCTCTGAGCTGTCCGGCGTGAAGTGCCGCATCATCGCTATGGCGGGCAAGTGGTTCCCCACGGGCTGCCACAAGGTCGGCGCGTCCTTCGGCTGCCTTGCCCCGCGCCTTGTGACCGGCCAGTTTGACGCGGACTACCACCACGCCGTGTGGCCCTCCACCGGCAACTACTGCCGCGGCGGCGCGTTCAACTCCAAGCTCTTGGCGGTCGACTCTGTCGCCATTCTCCCCGCCGAGATGAGCAAGGAGCGCTTTGAGTGGCTCAGCAAGATCGCCGGTCAGGTCATCGCGACGCCGGGCTGCGAAAGTAACGTCAAGGAGATCTTTGATAAGACGTGGGAGCTCAAGCAGGATCCGAGCATGATGATCTTCAACCAGTTTGAAGAGATGGGCAACCCGCTGTGGCACTACAATGTCACCGGCTATGCTCTTGCCGACCTCTTTGAGGCGGTCAAGAAGCCCGGGCAGAAGCTTGCCGGCGCGTGCTTCACCTCCGGCTCCGCCGGTACGATGTCGGCGGGCGACCTTTTGAAGGAGCGCTATCCCGGCATGAAGCTCGGCGTTGGCGAGGCGCTTCAGTGCCCGACCATTCTCAACAACGGTTTCGGCGGCCACCGCATCGAGGGCATCGGCGACAAGCACATTCCGTGGATCCACAACGTGAAGAACACCGACATGGCCATCGCCATCGACGACGAGGATTCCCAGCGCCTGCTGCGCCTCTTCAATACGGCCGAGGGGCAGAAGTATCTCAAGGAAGAGCTGAAGCTCTCCGACGAGCTCATCGAAAAGCTCACGTGGCTCGGTATCTCCGGCATTGCAAATGTCCTCTGCTGCATCAAGATGGCCAAATACTATGAGCTGGGCGAGGACGACGTTGTCTGCACCGTCCTGACCGACTCTGCCGTGATGTATCAGTCCCGCATCGAGGAGCTCAACGAGATGCACGGCGCGTACAACGCCGAGGAGGCCCGCCTCGACCACAACCTCCACATGCTCGGCCTCAAGACCGACAGCATGATGGAGCTGACCTACAACGATCGCAAGCGCATCCACAACCTCAAGTACTACACTTGGGTCGAGCAGCAGGCGCGCGACGTCAAGGATCTCAACGCTCTCTGGTACGACACCAAGGGCACGTGGGACGCTGTCCACGCGCAGGCGAAGGAGCTCGACGAGCTCATCAACGAGTTCAACGAAGCAACGGGCCTTTTGAAGGCGCTCTAAGATCTCAAAAAATGAAAAGGGGCAGGGCGACCTGCCCCTTTTTGACAGGCAAAGGAGGATCATTATGCTCAAAAATGTCAAATGCGCGCGCTGCGTCAAGTGCGGCAGGGAATACGAGGCGACGCCGAATCTTACAACTTGCGAATGCGGCGGCATTCTCGACATCATCTACGATTACGACTACATTAAGAAAAATCTGACCAAGGAAACGCTCAAGTCCCGCCCACATACCATGTGGCGCTACCGCGAGCTGCTGCCCGTGGAGGAAACAACGCCGGATACGCCGCTGCGCGTGGGCTGGAGCCCGCTCTATGAAGAGCCGCGCCTTGCCAAGATACTTGGGCTCAAAAAGCTCTGGGTCAAGGACGACGGCCAGAATCCGACCGCATCCTTAAAAGACCGCGCCTCCGCCATGGCGGTCGCCAAGGCGGGGGAGGCGGGAGCAAAGATCATCGCCTGTTCGTCGACGGGCAATGCGGCTTCGTCCCTTGCGGGCAACGCCGCTGCCGCCGGTCTCAAGACCTTCATCTTTGTCCCCGAGCGCGCGCCCAAGGGAAAGGTTGCACAGCTGATGACCTTCGGCGCGAACGTCATTTCCGTCAAGGGCAACTACGAAGAGACCTTCGAACTTTCAAAAAAGGCCATCGACAAGTGGGGCTGGTACAACCGCAACGCCGCCATCAACCCCTACCTCTCCGAGGGAAAGAAGACTGTTTCGCTCGAGATCGCCGAGCAGCTTGAGTGGAAAATGCCGGACTATCTCGCCATTTCCGTCGGTGACGGCTGCACCATCGCGGGCGTGTGGAAAGGATTCAAGGATCTCTACGCCGTTGGGTTGATCGATAAACTCCCGCGCCTGATCTCCGCGCAGGCGGAGGGCTGCCACCCCATCAACCGCGCCATCGCGGAGGATAAGCCCTGGGAACCGATGGAGGAAAACACGCTGGCGGACTCTATCGCCGTTGGCGTGCCGCGCAACGCGGATAAGGCGCTCATGGCGATCCGTGAGTCGAATGGCATCGTGGTGAACGTGACGGACGAGGAGATCATGGCGGCGCAGAAGCTGTTGGGCATGACCTGCGGCGTCTTCGGCGAGCCTGCGGGCGTCACCGGCGCGGCGGGCGTGAAAAAGCTCTGCGAGCAGGGCGTTCTCGGCGAGAACGACACGGTTGTGTCGGTCGTCACGGGCAACGGACTCAAGGACGTGGCGAATGCCATCAAATTCTGCGGCGAGCCGATGAGCCTGCCGAACGACCTTACACTGCTGGTCGAGGAATTCGACAAGCGCGGCATCAAAACCGACGTGTAAAAGAGAAAAAGCGCCCCGCGAATCGCCTGATTCGCGGGGCGTTTTTGATTATACAAAATGATCCTTGATGACGGGAATGGCGTTGAGCAGTGCCGAGATCGCCGTGGAGACCGCGAACACAAAGACTGCGAGCAGCGGCACGGAGAAAAAGGCGTTGCAGGAGAAAGTGTCGATGCCGAAATGCTGCAGCAGCTCAATGACCATGGGGTGGACGAGATAGACACCGAAGCTGTATTTCGACATCTTGCGGAGGAACGTGTAGGCTTTTTCACCCATGCGAGGGAAATTCAGATGCTGCTTGGCAAAGACGAAGATCGGTACGCTTGTGCAGAGAACATTGAGCGAATTGTAGGTGTAGAAGATATCGCTCGGTGCGCCCTGTGCCCTTGAAAGAGCAACGGGGGCGAACACGGATACCAAAAGACCGGCAACGCCGATGCAATAGAGAATGATTTCTTCCCTGCGGCTAAAGTCCCTCCGGCTGAGATAGTATCCGCCGATGAAATAAGCGGTGAAGCCGAGCGGGAAAAAGCAGTAGGAGTACATGATGACGGTGTGAATGACCGCGCTTGCCTGATACGAAACAAAGGAGAGAAACAGGGCAAGCTGGGGCAGAAGAAAGGTGAAAACAAACGCAAGCAGCAGGAAGTAGCGCGTAAGCGTTTCATTTTGCACGATTGGCCGCAGCAGCGGGATCAGCAGATACAGCCCTACGATCATGTAGAGGAACCACAGATGATAATGCCCCGTGATGAACTGGGAAAGCACGACCGAAAGCGGCGCGTGACGAAAGACAAGATAGACGAGCGCATAGCAGCCCGACCAGAAGAGAAAGACTGTAGCGATGCGCGCGACGTTCTTTTTGAGAATGGCGGAGATGCTGACATCGCGCCCGAGAAACAGCGCGCCGCTGATCATCACAAAGATGGGGACCGACCATTTTCCTGTGGTGCAGTAGAGATTGAAGGCAAACCACGCCCGTGAACTGACGTCAACATCTGCCCAGTGCTGCGCGGCAAGATGCACGAAAACAACAAAGAAGATCGCCACGATGCGGAGAATGTCGAAATAGATCACGCGCCTGCGCGTGAAATGCTCTGCTGGCATGCTTAGCCCTCCTTTTCCGCAGCGTTACCAACCATCTCATTCTGCGCATCGTCAGACGCGGCATCGGGTGCGGACACTTCCGCCGCGGGCTCTGCCACCGCAGCCTCGGCCTTCTGCGCCTGCTGAGAGACCATGGCTTCGACGCGGCCCTCCTCACGCGCCTGCGCGACAGCCTGCTCACGCTCCTTTTCCGCCTTGGTGCGTTCCTTTTCCATCACATGCCGGGTGTGCTTGTTTTGCAGCTTAAAGACAATGCGCAGCACGAGCAGCAGCACCACGATCGCAAGGCCGAGCCAGCTCCAGAACTTGAGCTTGAAGAGCGTTTTGACCGTCCAGTACTTTGCCTGCATGCCAAGGAAGCAGAAAAGGATCGAGACCGCGAGCGCCGCGCCGAAGAGCAGCACCCACAGCACCGACTTGACTGCGCTGTGCTTGCGCACGCGCAGATGCGCGGCCAGGAATAGCAGACTCAGCAGAAAAAACGCAGGGAACTGCGCAAATAATATCTCTCTCAGATCCATTGGTTTACCTCACAGTGCGCATTTGCCGCGCTTTAAATATTTGCCCATTTTTCCGCCGATGACCTTGCCGCCGTCCACCTGCAAACTGCCGCGCAGATAGACCTTTGCAATGCCGCCGTTCGTGCGGAAGCCTTCAAACGGCGTGTAGCCCGCCTTGGAGAGAAGCTCTGCGCCGCGGAGCAAGTGGCTCGCACCGGGATCGTAGACAACAATGTCGGCGTCGCTGCCCGCGGCGATCACGCCCTTGCGGGGGAAGAGACCGTAGAGCTTTGCGGGATTTTCGCTCAGTGCGCGGCAGACGCCGGCAAGGGAGAGTTTGTTTTCGCTTGCTGCAATGGTGTATACGACCTCGCCGCGCGTTTCAACGCCGGGAAGACCGCCGGGGATCTTCGTAAAGTCCTCGCGCCCCATGTCCTTCTGCTCGAGCGTGAATGAGCAGTGGTCGGTCGAAATGGTCTGCACCTCGCCGCGGCGCAGCGCCTTCCAAAGCGCCTCGCTGTCCTCCTGCGAGCGGATCGGCGGCGCGCAGACGTAGCGCGCGGCGGAGGAATAGTCGGGATCGTAGTAAACGCCGTCGTCAAGCGCCAAGTACTGCGGGCAGGTCTCGACATACACGGTCTGCCCGCGGCGGCGTGCCGCGGCGATCTCCGCGAGCGATACCCTGTTCGTCGTGTGGACGATGATCACAGGCGCGTCCGCCGCCTGCGCGATACGCAGAAGGCGGGAGACGGCTTCGGCCTCTAAATAATCGGGGCGCGAAACGGGGTGCGACACCACATCCGCGCCAAGACCGCTCGCCTTGAGCTCGGCAATACGCTCGTCGATCACGCCTGCGTTCTCGCAGTGAACGCCCGCGATGCCGCCGCGTACCTTCAGCGCCTTGAGCGCGCGATATACTGCGCCGTCGCCGATCATCATGGCGGGATAGGTGAGGTACATCTTAAAAGAGGTGATACCGGCGTCGAACATCGCGTCAAGCTCAGACTCGATGCTCTCGTTCCAGTCATCGATGGTCATGTGGAAGCCATAGTCGCAGTAGCACTTGCCGTCCGCCTTTTTATGCCAGAGATCAAGCCCGTAGGCAAGGGATTCTCCTTTATTGGGGCAGGCGAAGTCGATGACCGTCGTCGTGCCGCCGCGAATGGCGCTTTTGCTGCCGCTTTCAAAATCATCGGCCGTTGTGGTGTTGCACACGTCAAGGTCAAAGTGCGTGTGCGCGTCGATAAAGCCGGGGAAGAGCGTGCAGCCCGTCACATCGACGATCTCGCTCTGCGCGGCAAGATCGGGCGGGATATGGCCGACCTTTTCAATTTTTTCACCGTCGATGAGCACATCGGCACGGCGGCAGCCGCGGCCGCTGACAACAAAACCGCCTCGAAGCACTGTTTTCACGGAAGAGACCTCCTTATGGAAAAATACTGTTCCAAGATAAAGTCAGCATAGCATATTCCCGCCTGAATTTCCATAGAAAGAAGAAAAAATGTGTGATGCAAACAAGATTTTTGTCAGAATTTCAGAAGAATAGCGTATTGAGAAAGACGCGCGTACACGGTATAATAAAACCATACTACATTCCGCTCTGAACTGTGCAAAACCGGACATTTTTGCGTGCTGACGACGGTGAGAGATAAGATGTGAAGAAGCTGCGCGTCACGGCGGCGGGCAGAGAAGTGTGGAGTGAAAAAAAGAGGAGGAAAACACTATGCGTAAGTTCCTATCTGTCCTGCTCGCAATGGCAATGGTTCTCAGCCTGACTGTGACCGGCTTTGCGATCGAGGACACGGCAGCCACAAAGGAGCCCGAAATCATGACCGAAGAAGCCACGATGGCGGGCAAGACTGTCATTCTGCACACCAATGATGTGCATGGTGCGGTCAATGGCTATGCCTACATCGCCCAGCTCAAGGCCGACTATGAGGCCAAGGGCGCCGAGGTCATTCTCGTCGACGCCGGCGACTACAGCCAGGGCAAGACCTATGTCAGTGTCACCAAGGGCGCTGATGCGGTCACGATGATGAATGCCGCCGGCTACGATGTCGTTACCCTCGGCAACCACGAGTTCGACTACGGCTACGCCCAGCTCAAGGAAAACATGAGCAAGGCCAAGTTCAAGGTCGTCTGCGCGGACGTCTTCAATGAGGATGGCACCCCCATCTTCGATGCGAACTACACCTACACCACCAAGTCCGGTGTGAAGGTCGGCTTCTTCGGCATGGAGACCCCCGAGACCCAGACCAAGGCCAACCCTGCGCTCATCAAGGGTCTGACCTTTGCGACCGGTGACGCCTTTACCAAGGCTGCCGCCGATCAGGTCGCGGCGCTCAAGGACGCCGACGTTGTCATCTGCCTTGCGCATCTGGGCATCGACGCCGAGTCCGCTCCCTATCGCTCCACCGATCTCTATGCCGCCGTCAAGGGCATTGACTTCATCATCGACGGTCACTCCCACACCGTGATGACCAAGGGCGAGAAGGGCGAGCCCATTCAGTCCACCGGTACCGCGTTTGCCAACATCGGCGTGATCGTCATTGACAACGCCACCAAGAAGATCGAGAGCAACTCCCTCTTCGAGATCAAGGAAGACACTGCCAAGGACGCGACCGTTGCCGCTGCCGCGAAGACGATCGTTGACCGCGTCGACGCGGAATACGACGTTGTGTTCGCCAAGAGCGAGGTCACGCTCAACGGCGCGAAGGCCCCCAACGGCAACCGCGACAGCGAGACCAACAACGGCGATCTCATCACCGATGCAATGCTCTGGAAGGTCATGCAGAACAAGGAAGGTCTGACGGTCGATGCTGACCATGTGGTTGCCATCACCAACGGCGGCGGCATTCGCGCTGCCATCGAGCCGGGCGACGTCACCAAGAAGGACATCAACACCGTTCTGCCGTTCGGCAACACGGTCGTTACGATCTACATTACTGGCGAAGAGCTGCTCGAAGTGCTCGAGGCTTCCACCTACAGCCTGCCCGTCGGCGGCTTCCCGCAGGTTGCCGGCATCAACTACACCATTTCTACGGCTGTTGCCTATGACGCCAATGCTGAGACCTATCCTGCTTCCACCTACTATGGCCCCAAGAGCATCAACCGCGTGACGATCAACAGCATCAACGGCAAGGAGTTCAAGGCGGACGATACCTATGCGGTCGTTACCAATGACTTCAGCGCTGCCGGCGGCGATACCTATTATGCTTTCAAGGCCGCTACCGCGAAGTTCGACACCGGTATCCCTCTGGACGAGGCTGTGATGGAGTATGTCACCAAGGAGCTCAAGGGCGTCATCGGCACGCAGTATGCCGCGCCTCAGGGCCGTATCCTGCTGAACCCGTTCAAGGATGTCAAGGTTTCCTCCTGGTTCGGCCAGTATGTCATCGACCTCTACAATGACGGCATCATCAACGGCACCTCCGCCACCACCTATGCGCCCAACGACACCCTGACCTGGGCTGCCGCGCTCAAGCTCCTGCTTGTCAGCCACGGCGATCTCAAGGCTGCGGACGCTACCGGCGCCGACTGGAGCAAGAACGCCATCGCCAAGGCTGCTGAGCTGGGTCTTGTTGCCGCCGATCTCGACGGTGCGAAGGCCATCTCCCGTCTCGAGTTCTGCCAGGTCGCTGCCAAGCTCAACAAGCTTGCTGAGTCCAAGACCGAGAGCAAGTTCACTGACTGCACCGACGGTTATGTCATGGCGCTCGTTGACGCGAAGGTCATCAGCGGTATGACCGAGACCACCTTCGAGCCTGCCGCGTCCCTGACCCGCGCGCAGATCGCCAAGATCCTCTATCAGCTCACCCTGATCGAGAAGTAAGGCAAAGCACAGAACAACGAAAAGAGCGCTGCTTAGGCAGCGCTCTTTTTGTTGCAAAGGGAAGAGGGAGCCGGTGCGATGCACCGGCTCCCTCGTTTTTCGTTTTGCTTACAGGTAGAGATAGCTGTACTTATCGCGCACGGTGAGGATGAGTGCCTCCAGCTCAACGGGAAGATCGTTGTCGCAGGATGCTAAGTCATATTCCTTTACACCGTCCTCGTAGCGCAGGCGGATCTTGTCGTCCTCTTCGAAGAGCACGCCGTAGTTCTCGCTCTCGTCCATGTCCTCGCGCGTATCAAAAAGAGTGAACTTGTCGTGGCAGGGCTCGCTGGCGTAGGGGCAGAACTGTGTGCAGTTGCCGCATTCGTTGCACATCTTGTCGACGTGGACGATCTCGTGCGAGCCGTCGGCCATCTTGATGACGACATTCGCGCGGTTCGGGCAGGAATCGACGCAATTTTCACACACGGTGGAGCATTGCAGGCAGCGCTCGCCGTCGCAGACGCATTTGCTCGCCATGGCGAGCACGCCCTTCTTGCTCTGCGCGTCGAACTCGGTCACGTCGGCCTCGGCGGGGATGTCGTAGATGTGCGGGTGACCGACGACGATCTCAGCAAAGCGCGCGGCGTCGGCAATGCCCTCGACCACGGTGGCGGGGCCGCGGTGCGCGTCGCCCGCGCAGTACACGCCGGGGACGTTCGTCTCGAACGCGGGACCCTTGCGCTCCATCTCGATGCCGTTCGCGGCCATGAGATCGGCGTCGACCTGCTCGCCCACGGCGGAGATGACCATGTCGCAGGGAATGGTGAACTGTTCGCCGGATTTGACGGGGCTGCGGCGGCCGCTCCCGTCCGGCTCACCGAGGATCATCTTATCGCACAGGAGCTTGCCGCGGCTCTGCTTGACGGGCGCGGCCAGCTCGACGAATTCGACGCCCTCGTCGATGGCGAGCTGGAGCTCGTGTTCATCGGCAGGCATGAACTTCTTCGTGCGGCGGTAGAGGATGGTCGCATGCGCGCCCATGCGCTTTGCAACGCGCGCGGCGTCCATCGCGGTGTTGCCCGCGCCGACGATGACAATGTTGCCGTGCAGGCAGGGCTTGACCTGCTTTTTCATCTTCTTCATCCATTCGATCACGCCCTGCACATTGCCCTCAATGTCGAGCTTGCCGGGCTTCCATGCGCCGGTGGCCATCAGAATGTGCGTGTAGCCCATCTTCTTGAGCTGTTCGACGGACGGAGCAGGCTTGCCGAGCTTGACCTCGACGCCGTAGCGCTCCATGAGCGCGATGTCCTTGTCGATGGCGCCGTCACTGATGCGGAAGGCGGGGATGACATAGCGCGGCACACCGCCGAGCTTGCGCTCGCGCTCAAAGATCGTGGTAGGAACGCCCTCGCGGCCGAGGAAGTACGCCGCGGCGATACCGGTCGGGCCGCCGCCGACGATGGCGACCTTCTTGTCGTCAACGGGCTCGGGCATGCGGAGAGAGGCCATGAGTGCGTTGTAGCCCTTTTCCGCGGCAAGAAGCTTCGTCTCGCGAATGTGGACGGATTCCTCATAGAAGTTGCGCGAGCACTTGCCCTGGCAGCGGTGCGCGCAGATGGTGCCGGTGATAAACGGCAGGGCGTTCTTCTCGGTGATGAGCTTCAGTGCTGGGCCGTAGAGCCCCTTGCGGCAGAGCTCAAGATATTCGGGAATGTCCTGCTCGATGGGGCAGCCGCCCTTGCAGGGCGCGGTAAAGCAGTCGAGCAGCGGCACCTGTTCATCTTTTTTGCGCGAGGGGAGCGGCTTGATTGCCTTGAGGTGGTGGAAGTCGTGCAGCGCGGAGGCGGCAAGGTCGGAGATCGCGGCGGGGTCGTTGCCGGAAAATGCGCGGTAGGGCATATCCTCGACCTTTTCGACCATCTGGTGCAGGCGGTTGTAGCCGCCGGGCTTCAAGATGGTGGTAGCGACGGTGATGGGCCAGATGCCGGCGGCAAAGAGCTTGTCACAGTTGAAGTAGTCCGCGCCGCCTGCGAACGAAATGCGCATCTTGCCGCCGAACTGGCGGGAGATGCGATTGCACATCTCGATCGTCAGCGGGAAGAGGCTGCGGCCGGACATGTACATTTCCTCGTTGGGAAGCTCGCCGCGCGTCGTATCGACGGGGAAGGTGTTGGAGAGCTTGAGACCGAACTCGAGGCCGTGCTTGTCCGCGAGCTTTTGCAGCCGCTCGAACATCGGCACGGCGTCCTCCCACTGGAGGTCTTCGTTGAAGTGATGTTCATCAAAGACAACGTAGTCATAGCCCATGGAATCGAGGATGCTGCGCGCGGTTTTGTAGCCGAGGATGGTCGGATTGCACTTGACGAAGGTGTGCAGGTGCTTTTCCTTGAGAAGATAGCTTGCGATGCGCTCGATCTCCTGCGGCGGGCAGCCGTGAAGCGTGGAGAGCGTGACGGAGCGGGAAACATTGGGGGAGATGGCCGCAATGAAGTCCTTTTCCTCGGGGAAGAGCTCGGTCAGGACTTTTTTACATTCCTTGAACTGCGCGGTCTTGCCCGCGTCCATCATGCTGTTGATGTAGGTGTTGATCTTGCGGCCCTTGATGCCGTCCAGGTCATAGCCGACGGACATATTGAAAACGAATCCGTCGGGATCGCCGAAGCCGTAGACCTTGCTCATGATCTTGAGCGCGCACCAGGCCTTGATGTACTCGTCCTGCGCCTGCTGCACGGTCAGTTCGGTCGACCACTCCTGGTTGTAGCCCTCGTCAGCGGCGAGGATACAGGGACGGGGAACGCAGGCGGCAAGCTCCGCGCCGTCCATCTTCTGCACGGTCTTGACCTCGAAAAAGCGCGCGCCGGCGGCATAGGCCGCGATGATATTCTGCGCAAGCTGGCTGTTGGGGCCGGCGGCGGGGCCAAACGGTGTTTCGATGCGCTCGCCGAAGATCGGCAGGCTCTTGCCGCTCGCATGATAGTGCTTATGAACGCCGAACACATCGCCGCACTGCGCGTATTCGCTCGTCACCCAGTTCATCAGAGAGTCGAACGGAATGGGATACATTTTTTCAGACATAAGGGGGTGCTCCTTTCGTTTGAATGCCGCAAAGGCGGCGGGAAAAGTGGAGGCGCGGGCCTCCGATGGGCCGCGGATACTGTAGCGGGAAGTCAAAGGGGCCATTCTCTTTGCAAAAGAGAATGGCCCCTTTGGAACCCCAAGAGAGAATTATGGGGGTGCGCGGGGTGAATTGCTCTTTTGCAAGAAATGATGGCGCTTGAATCGTTACGATTTGGGCTGCTTCTGTCTCCACTGTCGCTGGCTGGATGCAGATGACGGCCTCTGCCGTTGGAAGCAGGGGACTGTCAATGAATCATTTTTTGTGACGACATAGAGGCTATCTGGAGGATTTATGTTCTAAGAATTCTTTGAATCTTACCCAATCGTTATAGTGAACCTGAGCGTGTTCTTTAGGAGACTTACGCCCGATACGTTCAAAATATTGAATCAGCAATTCTTTGGCGTGCTCCATTGATGTATCACTTCGAAAGATTTCTTCAAACGGGATGCCAATGTCGTGCCGATAGGAGTAGAAAACCTCGCTTGCCATGTGGCGCGGATGAGAATAGTTGTAATTTGCTGTTAAGTATTGAGCAAATTCTTCCTGTAATTCCGGAATAGCCATATGAAACTCCTAATCAATATTTTCTGTGATTCAGCTCGCCCCAGAGTTTCTTGGCGGCTTCAAGAATGTGCGCGTTTTCGGCTTCTTCGTCGATGCCGACGAGCTCGCGGTCGAGCATGAGCACCTTGCCGGCGGCGATGGTCGTCTGGCACTGGCGGCCCGTCATGCCGAAGATCATGTGCCCGTCGATGTTTTCATCGGAGAACGGCGTGAAGGGCTTGTAGTCCATCACGATGATGTCCGCCGCCGCGCCGGGTCTTAAAACGCCGAGCGTGTCAGGGAAGTATCTTTCGCCGATCTTCGCGTTGTTCTTGAAGAGCATGTCCGTCACCTCGCACCAGCCGACGTTCGGCAGGCAGTTCTGGCTGCGCTGCGAGCAGAGGGCGACCTTGAGGGATTCGAGCATGTCGTTCGTGTAAGCGTCGGTGCCCATGCCAAGGAGGATGCCGCGCTTGTAGAGCTGGAGCACGGGGCAGATGCCGATGGCGTTGCCCATGTTGGACTCGGGATTGTTTACGACCATCGTGCCGGTCTCCTTGATGAGATCCATCTCGGCGGTGTTGACGTGGATGCAGTGGCCGAGAATGGTCTTGGGGCCGAGAATGCCGTGATCCTGCAAGCGCTGCACGGGACGGCGGCCGTAGTTCTGGAGGGAGTCGTACACGTCGTTCATGCCCTCAGATACGTGAATGTGATAGCCCGTGCGGCCGTTGTTGGCCTCGACCATGCGATCAAAGGTCTTATCCGAAATGGTGAAGAGCGCGTGGCCGCCGAACATTGCCGCGAGCATCGGGTCCTTATTCTTTTCGCATTCGGTGATAAAATCGGCGTTCTCCTGAATGGCCTGTAAGCACTTCTCCTCGCCGTCGCGGTCTGAGACCTCATAGCACAGGCAGGAGCGAAGGCCGAGGCGCTTGCTCTCTTCGGCGATGGTGTGCAGCGAGCCGGGGATCTGAGCGTAAGAGGCGTGGTGGTCGAAGATCGTCGTCACGCCCTGCTTAATAGAATCGATGTAAAGCGCGGTGGCGGAGGCGCGCGTGCCGTCCATCATCAGATGGCGGTCGATCGCCCACCATGTGCCGTCGAGCACTTCGTAGAAGTTCGTCGGATTGTTGCCGACGATGGAAAGGCCGCGGGCGAGGGCGGAGTAGATATGCGTGTGCGCGTTGATGAACGCGGGCATGATGACACCGCCTCTGGCGTCGATGATCTCGGCGCCGGGATATTTTGCGCGCAGCGCCGCCTCTTCGCCGACTTCGACGATCTTTGTCCCCTCAAAGGCGACTGCGCCGTGCTCGTAATAGCCCTGTGCATCTGCATTGCGGGTGATGAGACGACCGTTGGTGACAAGTTTCATAATGTTGCTCCTCCTTTTTCTTTTGCCTTTTCCCGATGCGAATTGCGGCAGCGCAGGGGGAAAGAAAAAAGCGCTCCTCACACAGACCGTGCCGACTCCCGATAAAAAGGGAAACGACCGTACAGCCCGTGCGCGAAGCACTACGTTGCAGCTACAAACAATGATTGAGTTGCTAAAAATATTTTACAGGAAACGCGAACAAAATGCACGGATTTTTCGTCTAATGCAATGTAGAAAATAGAAACTTAAATTTGTGCAAACCGTGGAGAGATAAAAAGATGCCCCGCAGCGGCCGTGTAAGCCCCGTCAAAACCTGCACCATTCTGGACAGGTGGGTCGCCTCTGTCCGGCTTTATTGCTTCCAACGTCCAGCCGCAAAAGGCAGCCGGGAGGCCTGCAAACCACCGGAACGTACCAGCGTCCCTTATGACGAAATGTGGGTTTAAAAAGAACTTATCACGCACCCCGCAGGGCAAATTCAGTTTATCGCAATTCGTGGGGAAAAATCCGTCGCAATCGAAGATTTTTATTCTTCGTCGGCGAGGATCTGCTCCATGAAGAGGTCGTAGACCTTGTCGATCTCCTCTTCGTCCTCAATGGTGACAAGGAATTCCTCGCCGTTTTCCATCTGGCTCTTCAGAATGATGAGACCGTATTCCTCTTCGTTTTCCTCTTCTTCGCTGTCCTCTTCGACCACGGGGAAGAACGCCATATACGTCGTGCCGTTATATTCGAGCGCATCAATGTATTCAAGCTCGATATCTTTGCCCTCATCGTCCGTCAGCGTGACGAAATTGGGGCCGAATTCATCGTTCATAGGGGAACACCTCCTGTGATTTTGTGAGTGCATTATACCGCACTTTTTGCAAAAATGCAAGACAAGATACGCACCACTTGACAGCCGTGCTATACTATATTCTGTATCACTATTGAAAATCGGCTATGCGCGCTTGCGCATATTTCTATCGCAAAGGAGGAGGCGCTTTATGGAAGAAAACCGCGCAGAAAACCAGACGCCCCAAAGACAGCACGCACAGGCAAAGACGCATCAGGCGCACAAGAAGAAAGGCGGAACAGTCAAGAAGGTCATCGGCACCATTCTGGCCATCGGCCTTACCACATGTTTGATGTTCTTCGCCATCTTTATGATCTACGTCCACACGTCACTTGACCTTGACGTGGATATCTCAGCCTACACGCTCAAGCAGAGCTCGACGGTCTACTATCAGGACAAGACGAGCGGGGAGTGGGTGGAGCTGACGAAGCTCCACGGCGTGGAAAACCGCACGCTTGTGAGCATCGACGACATTCCCAAACATGTGCAGGAGGCGCTGATCTCCATTGAGGACGAGCGCTTTGAAAGCCACCACGGTGTAGACTGGAAGAGCACGGCGAAGGCCATTCTTGGCAAGCTCACCGGCAGTTCGACGCGCGGCGGCTCGACGATCTCCCAGCAGGTCATCAAAAACACGACCGGCGACAACGAGGTGACCATCAAGCGCAAGGTTAGGGAGATCTTCCGTGCGCTGCGCCTCGAGAAGAATTATTCGAAGGACGAGATCCTCGAGACGTACCTGAACCTCGTCTACTTCGGCAACGGCTGCAACGGTATTGAGGCCGCGGCGGAGAGCTACTTCGGCAAGACCGTCGGCGAGCTGTCGATCGCCGAGGCTGCGTCCATTGTCGGCATCACGCAGTTTCCCTATAAATATGACCCGTCGCGCGGCGACTGGTACCGCGAGCAGAACAAGGAGCGCCAGCTTACCGTTCTTTATAAGATGCACGAGCTTGGCAAGATCAGCGACGAAGAGTACGAGCAGGCAAAGGTCGAGCCGCTCGTCTTCTCCTGGGACCCGGGTTTTGTTCCTTCTGCGGGGGTTGCAAGCAGGGTGGATACCGCCTCGAGCACGGAGTATGACTCCTACTTTGTTGAGCGCATGTTCAACGACATCGTCGCCGATATGCACGAACAGTTCGGCTATGATGAGAAGGTCGCAAAGGACCTGCTCTACACCGGCGGCTACTCCATCTACTGCACGGTCGATCCCAAAGTGCAGTCCATCGTGGAAAGCGTCTATGCCGACCGCAACAACCTGAACTATACGTCCTCCAAGGGCCAGCAGCTTCAGTCCGGCGCAACGATCATTGACAATACAACGGGCGATATCGTAGCTGTTGCGGGTCGTGTGGGCGAGCGCGAAGGCAGGTTCCTGCTCGACTATTCGACCGTTGTGCGTCAGTGCGGTTCTGCCATCAAGCCTTTGAGCGTCTATGCGCCCGCGCTGGACGCCGGCGTCATCACGCCCGCGAGCGTCATCGACGACTATCCCGTTGAAATGCTCGGCGGCAGCATCTGGCCGGTGAACGCCTACTCGGGCTACCGCAGCATGATGACGCTGCAAGACGCCATCCGCAATTCGTCCAACCCCACGGCGGTGCGCACGGCCATCAAGCTGACGCTGCCCGCGTCCTACGCGTTCATGACCGAGAACCTCAGCTTCTCGACGCTGACAAACGATGATCTGACGGCGGCGGGCGCACTGGCGCTCGGCGGCCTTTCCAAGGGCGTGACCACGCGCGAGATGGCGGCGGCCTATGCCTCCTTTGCCCGCGGCGGCATTTACACGACGCCGCGCACCTACACCGAAGTGCGCGACCACAACGGCAATGTCATTCTGGACAATAAGAGCGAGTCTCATGTTGCGATGGAGGAAAGCACTGCCTATTCGATGAACGAGCTGCTGAAAAACGTTGTGCGCAACGGTACGGGTACGGGTGCAAACTTCTCCGGCATGACCATCGCCGGTAAGACCGGTTCGACCAACAGCAACAACGACCGTTACTTCGTCGGTTACACGCCGTATTACACGGCGGCGGTCTGGGTCGGCTACGATACGCCGACGCGCATCGTGGCGAGCGGCAACCCTGCCGCCACGCTTTGGAAGACCTTTATGAGCAAGGTCCACGAGGGGCTGCCCAACAAGGACTTTGACGTTGGCAGCGGCGATATGGTCAGCGTGACGGTCTGCACGCAGACGGGACTGCTGGCATCTTCCGGCTGCCCCGCGCAGACGGTCAAGGTTGCAAAGGATTATGCGCCAAAGCTGTCCTGCGACGCGCACATCAGCGTGACGGTCTGTGCAGACTCCGGCATGCTTGCTTCCGACTATTGCCCGAATATCACGACGGCCTATGTGCTCGATCTGAGCCAGCCGAACGTCAGCGCCGGCTGGGGCTATACGCGTGAGCTGCTCACAACGCCCCTCAGCGCGGCGATGCAGGCAACGTATCAGGCACAGCTTGCGGAGGGGCTCATTTCGGCGATCCCCGCGGGCGAGCCGGTGCGCACGAACAGCGGCACGGTGCAGCTATACAGCGACCTCATGTACAGCGGTATGTGCACGACGCATACAACGCCGCTTGAGCCTACGCCGGATCCGGACGCTCCGGATGATACCGGCAACGGCGGTGAGGGCGGCACGCAGACGCCCGGTGACAACACGGGTACCGCAGGCGAGAGCGCAAGCGGTGACAACGGACAGTTCCTCGATTGGCTGCTCAACAGCGGTAATACGGGGCGTTGACATAAAAAAGAGAACGACGATCCGTCGTTCTCTTTTTTATGCCTTTTCCGGGCGCGTATTCCGGATCTGCGAAAGCAGCAGCAGAAAAAAGGGGAAGAGCACCATTCCTGCGATACCGAATGTGCAGTAGCCGAGGTACATTGCAAAAAGGGACGCGACCGGCGGCAGTCCCGCCTGCGCGGAGAGCAGCCGCGGCTCAAGCGTGTTGCGCGTGATGAGCGTGCAGAGGTAGAGCGCAAGCAGAACGATCGCCCGGGGCGGAAAGCCAAACAGCAGTGTGACAAGCGCCCACGGCACAAGCGCCGTTCCCGTGCCAAAGACGGGCAGCGCGTCGAGCAGTGTGATGAGGAAGGCGAGCAGCAGGGAATAGCGCTGACGAATGAGAAGAAAGCCCACCAGAAGTTCTGAAAATGTGATAAGAGACAGCGTCGCCTGCGCGCGCAGCCACCGTGCGAGCGAGCGCATCACGCCGTCGCGCAGGCGAAGGAGTTTTTGCATGGCGATCTGCGGTATGCTGCGCTCAAGTGCCGAGCAAAGCTCGGGATACGAAGCGGAGGTGAAAAAGAGCGCCAGTACGCAGGTTGCGACTGCAAGCACGCTGCCGGGCAGCGTCGCTGCCGCTGCGGTGAGCGCACCGACCGCCCGCTCAGACAGCGCGCGCAGCAGGCTGTCGGCGTCCGTTATGACCTGTAAAAACTGCTCGTGCAGGAAGCGGCTGAACCATTCGGGGCTTGCTGCGCTGAAGCGCTCCAGCCGAGAAAGAAGATCGTTCGCCGCAGCTGGGATCGCGTCGAAAAACGCCGGGGCGGCGGAGAGCAGCGCACTCATCTGCGCGAGCAGCGTGGACCACAGGAGCGACAGCAGCCCTCCGAGGAGAAAGAGAAGCGTCAGCGTCAGGATCAGCGCGGAAAAGCTGCGCTGGAAGCGCAGCCGCCGCTGCAAATGCAGCACGAGCGGTTCCAGCAGCGATGCAATCAGAAATGCCAGCAGAAACGGCAGACACCATGGCAGAAGATAGCGGAAAAGACAGTAGAAAAGCGCCGCACCCGCAAACGCCGTGAGTGTCAGCAGCAGAAAGCGCCGGAGCGTGTTTTCATTCAAGTTTTGCATTCCTCTCTTTAAAAAATGTTGCATTATCAATCGGGATATGCTAAAATCCTGCCATATAAAGACAGATGACCGTATAGGAGAAACAATTATGGCGCCTGCAACAAAGTTTTATCTGGTCTCGGCAGATGCTCTGCCGGAAATTTTTATCAAGGTGGCGGAGGCAAAGCGCATGCTCCAGTCCGGAGAGGTGCGCACTGCGGGCGACGCCGCCCGCGCCGTCGGCATCAGCCGCAGCGCATTTTATAAGTACCGCGACGCGGTGCGCCCCTTCAATGACATGAAGACCGGCCGCATCATCACGTTCTACGCGATGCTCAAGAACAACCCCGGCGTATTGTCCGATGTCCTTTCTATTTTTGCCGGTTCCGGCGCAAATATTCTGACCATCAACCAGAGCATTCCTACCAACGGCTGCGCCGCGGTGACGATCTCGGCCGAAACGTCGGAGATGCAGGAATCCATCGAGGAGATGATGGCGCATGCCATGTCGCTCGAGGGCGTGGTGCGCTTCGATATCCTCGCGGCCTGAATCACCCCGGCTCATACAATTTCATACGCTGGATTGGCGGCTGCTGCTATGGCGTGCTGCCAATCCATTTTTTGTTGGAAGTGGTTCTGATGAGCCTGATCGTACAGAAATTCGGCGGCAGCTCCGTGCGCGATCACGAGCATCTTCTGCGCATGGCGCGGATCGTCAAGGGAAACGTTGACAGGGGCGATGAGGTGCTTGTCGTCCTCTCCGCGCAGGGAGATACGACGGACGAACTGCTGCAAAAGGCAAAGGAGATGAGTGCCGCGCCCTCGCCGCGCGAGCTTGACATGCTGCTCTCTGCGGGGGAGCAGATGAGCGCCGCGCTCGGCGCGATGGCGCTCGAGTCCATCGGCGTTCCCGCTGTGTCGCTCTGTGCCTGGCAGATCCCCATCGAGACGGACGGCGCGCATACGAGCGCGCGGATCGAGCGCATCGGTCTTGCACGTCTGGAACGGGAACTCGGGCGCGGGCGCGTTGTGGTCGCGGCGGGGTTTCAAGGGATCGACAAGGCGGGGGATATCACAACGCTCGGACGCGGCGGCTCTGACACAAGCGCTGTGGCGCTTGCAGCGGCGCTGCACGCCGATGCGCTTCATATCTATACCGATGTAGACGGTATTTTTTCTTCTGACCCGCGCATTTGTCCCAATGCCGTGCGCCGCCCGCGCATTTCGTATGACGACATGCTGCTGCTCGCGCGCAAAGGCGCACAGGTGCTTCACGACCGCAGCGTGGCGATGGCGGCAGAATGCGGCGTTCCCATCGTGGTGAGATCATGCGGGGAGAAGAGCGAAGGCAGTGTTGTCTGCAAGGCGGGGGAGGAAGGCCCCATCACCGGCGTGACGCAGAAAAAAAGCGACCGCTCGCAGTTTGCGGTCATCACGGCGGTGGGCGGCGCGCTGCCGGACAGCGCATACGAGCACAAAGCCGCCGCCGCGCTTGCACGCAGCGGCGTGAGTGTTTCCGCTGTCGTTACAGGCGAGCGTTTTCTGAGCATTTTTGTGCCGCGCGAGGAATCCGACCGCGCGCTGCGGATCGTACACGACGCACTGATCGCCGCGGAATGAAACAAGACCCGTTGGATGCTCCAACGGGTCTTGTCTTTTGCAAGCTGCTTATTCTTCGGCGTAGCGCTTTTTTGCCTTTTCGATTTTCGTTTCGTAGCGGTCCTCTTCAGAGAAGATGCAGCCGCAGTATTTCTGCATATAAAGCCCCATCTCACGCGCCTTGTTCTGCCCCTCGCGGAAACCGGGGCGAAAGTCGCGGTAATAGAAGGGAACGCCGTATTTCTTGCCCATCGTCTCGCCCACGGCCTTTAAAAGCTCGTGATCCTGATAGGGAGAGATGAGCAGTGACGAGGTGAAGGCGTCGTAGCCGTGGTCGGCGGCATATTTGGCCGCCGTACCGAGGCGGATCGTGTAGCAGTGCGCGCAGCGATGGTCAATGTCGGCGCTCACGGCGCGGACAAAGTCGCGCAGGCCGTAATCCTCTAAAATATGCACAGCAAGATGTTCTTTTTCGCCGTATTCGAGCAGCGTGCGGCGGCGCGCGTCGTATTCCGTCCAGGGGTGGATGTTGGGATTGAACCAGAGCGAGGTGGGCTCGATGCCCTCAGCGCGCAGCGTGTCTACGCAGTAGACCGAGCAGGGGGCGCAGCAGGAGTGCAAAAGCAATTTATCCATGAAAAAAGACCGGCTTTCCTGTATCGTTTCCGTCAGCATAGCACAGATGCGCAGCAAAGTCCATGGTAAAAGAAGCGGAACACTTAAATAAAGTATCGTTCATGATTTATACATTGACTATTCAATCTTGTGCGTAGTATAATACATTGATTATTATGAACAAGTATGCCCATGCGGCAAAGGAGAAAGTGTATGTGGATCGCGGACGGTTGGGAAGATTATGAGCTGCTGGACTGCGGCGGCGGAGAAAAACTCGAGCGCTGGGGAAAGCAAATTCTGGTGAGACCGGATCCTCAGGCGATCTGGGAGACGCCGCACACGAATCGCGGCTGGCGCAACGCACAGGGACGGTATCACCGCTCGTCCTCCGGCGGCGGACACTGGGATAAGGACAAGCTGCCGGAGAGCTGGGTCGTGGGCTACAAGGATCTTAAATTCCAGGTCAAGCCCATGAACTTCAAGCACACGGGGCTTTTCCCCGAGCAGGCCGTCAACTGGGATTTTGCGCGCGAGAAGATCAAAAATGCGGATCGTCCCATCCGCGTGCTGAATCTCTTTGCTTATACCGGCGGCGCGACGGTCGCGTGTGCGGCGGCGGGCGCGCAGGTCTGCCATGTGGACGCGGCGAAGGGCATGGTCAACTGGGCGCGTGAGAACGCGCGCGTGAGCGGCCTTGGCGACGCGCCCGTGCGCTGGATCATCGACGACTGCGCCAAGTTTGTCGAGCGCGAGATCCGCCGCGGCAAGGTGTACGACGCCATCATCATGGATCCGCCGAGCTACGGCCGCGGCCCCGGCGGGGAAGTGTGGAAGCTGGAGGACAATTTGTTTCCCTTCGTAAAGCTCTGCTCGCAGGTTTTGTCGGATAAGCCGCTGTTCGTTATCATCAATTCGTATACGACGGGGCTTGCGCCGTCCGTGCTCGGCTACATGCTGCATCTGCTGGTCGCGGAAAAGTACGGCGGCAAGGTCACGTGGGACGAGCTGGGCCTTCCCGTGACGGAAACGGGGCTTGCGCTGCCCTGCGGCGCAACGGGCCGCTGGTTCAGCGAATAAACAAAAGGAAACGCACCGATATGGAAATGATAAAAACACAGGACCTCGCCTTTACCTATCCCGGCGCGGAGGGGGAGGGCAATACGCGCGCGCTGCGCGGCGTGAATGTAGAGATCGAGCGCGGCAGCTTCGTCGTGGTGCTGGGGCACAACGGCAGCGGCAAATCGACACTCGCCAAGACCTTCAACGCAGTCCTGCTGCCAAGCGGCGGCAAGGTCTACGTCGAGGGCATGGACACGAGCAACGAAGAACTCCTGCTTGAGATCCGCAGGCGCGTGGGCATGGTGTTCCAGAACCCGGATAACCAGATCGTCGCAAACGTCGTCGAAGAGGACGTCGCATTCGCGCCCGAGAATCTGGGCGTGCCGAGCGAGGAGATCCGCAAGCGCGTGGACGACGCGCTCGAGGCGGTCGGTATGTCGCAGTATGTCAAGCACGCGCCGCACCTTCTCTCCGGCGGACAGAAGCAGCGCATTGCCATCGCGGGTGTACTCGCGATGGAGCCGGAGTGCATCGTGCTCGACGAGGCGACCGCCATGCTCGACCCCGTGGGCCGGCGCGAGGTGCTCGCGGCGGTGGAAAAGCTCAACTACGAGCAGGGCATCACCGTGGTGCTCATCACCCACCACATGAACGAAGCCGAGCATGCTGACCGCGTGATCGTGATGAACGACGGCCTTGTCGTGATGGACGGCACGCCGCGCGAGGTCTTTACCCGCAAAAAGGAGCTTGAAGACATCGGCCTTGCCGTGCCTGACACGGTATCGCTGCTCTTTTCCCTGCGCGAGGCTGGGATGGACGTGCCGACGGACGCGATCACCGTGAAAGAGTGCGCGGACGCCATTATGAAAAATTTTACCTAAGAGGACAGAACCTTGGAAGAGATCATTCGTGTAGAAAATCTGACGCACACCTACGGCGCGGGCACGCCCTTTTGCCGCAGTGCGGTGCAGGATATGTCGCTTGATATTTATCGCGGCGAATTCCTCGGGATCATCGGCCATACGGGCAGCGGCAAATCGACGCTGATCCAGCACTTAAACGGCCTTTTGAAGCCCACCACTGGCCGCATCCTGCTCGGCGGGAAGGATATCTGGGCAGATCCCAAGAAGATCCGGGACGTGAGATTCCGCGTGGGTCTTGTGTTCCAGTATCCGGAGTATCAGCTCTTTGAAGAAACGGTCTACCGTGACATTGCCTTCGGCCCGACGAATATGGGCCTTTCCAAAGAAGAGATCGACCGCCGTGTGCGCGAATCCGCGCGCTTTGCCGGCCTTTCGGAAGACCTTCTGGAAAAGTCGCCCTTCGCCCTCTCCGGCGGACAGAAGCGCCGCGTGGCCATCGCGGGCGTCATTGCGATGGAACCCGAAGTGCTCGTGCTCGATGAGCCGAGCGCGGGACTTGACCCGCAGGGCAGGGAAGAGCTGCTTGCCAACATTCGCGCGTTCCACCGCGAGCGCGGCACGACCGTTGTGCTTGTGAGCCACAGCATGGAGGAGATCGCGAAAAACGTCGACCGCATCGTTGTGCTGTCCGACAGCCATGTGCTCATGAGCGGCACGCCGCGCGAGGTCTTTGCCCGCGGCGACGAGCTGATGAGCGCGGGACTCGACGTGCCGCAGGTCACGCGCATCGCCATGGCGCTGCGCGAAAGAGGACTTGCCATTTCCCCCGCTGTTTACACCGTCGACGAGCTGAGCAGAGAACTCATCGCGCTCAAGAGAGGGGGCGGCAAAAAATGCTGAAGGACATCACGCTTGGACAGTATTTCCCCGGCGACACGCTCGCCCATAAGCTCGACCCGCGCACCAAGCTCCTTGTCACCGTGCTCTACATCGTGGCACTTTTTACGGCGAAAAGCTATCTTGCCTATGGCCTGCTTGTTCTGACGCTCGTGGTCGCCGTGCGCATCTCGCGTGTGAGCGTGAAGGCACTCTTCAAGGGCTTGAAGCCTGTTTTGTTCATCATCGCCTTCACGGCGGTGCTGAACCTTTTCTATACGCCCGGTAGGGAGATCTGGCATTTCTGGATCTTCCGCATGACGATCGAGGGCGTGCGCGCGGCCGTCACGATGATGCTGCGCATCACGCTTTTGATCATGGGTACGTTCCTGCTCACCTATACGACCTCTCCCATCCGCCTGACGGACGGCCTGGAAAACCTGCTGAACCCCCTCAAGGCCATCAAGCTCCCCGTGCACGAGCTGGCGATGATGATGTCCATTGCGCTGCGCTTTATCCCCACGCTCATTGAGGAAACGGACAAGATCATGTCCGCGCAGAAGGCGCGCGGCGCCGACTTTGAGACCGGCAGCCTCATGCAGCGCGCCAAAGCGCTCGTGCCGCTGCTCGTGCCCCTCTTCGTCAGCGCCTTCCGCCGCGCCGACGAGCTGGCGACCGCCATGGAATGCCGCTGCTACCACGGCGGCGAGGGCCGCACGAAGCTCAACGTGCTGCGCTATCAGACGCGTGATTATCTGGTGCTGGCATTTTATGCCGCGCTTGTGGCCGCGGTCATCGTGCTGCGCTGAGAAAGGACGCTTTTATGCGAAACATTGCCCTCAAGCTTATGTATAACGGAACGGCCTACCACGGCTGGCAGGTGCAGAAGACCGTATCAAGCGTCTGTGAGACGATGGAAAAGGGACTTTCGAAGGTCTGCGGCGGGAATGTGAAGCTCGTCGGCTGCGGCCGCACGGACGCGGGCGTGCACGCCGAGCGCTACATTGCCAACTTCCACACCGATTCCCGCATCCCGGTCGAGCGCCTTCCCTTTGCCATCAACACGCACACGCCCGAGGATATCGTTGTGCGCGAGGCGCTTGAAGTAGCGGAGGATTTCAACGCAATCCTCTCGTGTCAAAAAAAAGAATATACCTACCGCATCTACAATTCGCGCATCAAAAATCCGTTCTATGTGAACAGGGCCTACTTTTACCCCAAGCACCTCGATGAAGAGGTGATGGATCGCGCGGCGCGCGCCTTTGAGGGCACACATGACTTTAAGGCCGTGCGCTCCGTCGGCACGGAGACAAAGACCACCGTGCGCACCGTGCACTACTGCCGCGTGTCGCGCTCTGGCGACCTTTTAGCGCTCAAGGTCTGCGCGGACGGATTTCTGTATAATATGGTACGGGCCATCACCGGTACTGTGCTCTACGCCGCCGAGGGAAAGCTCACGGCGGAGGACATTCCAGAGATCCTTGCCTCCGGCGACCGCTCGCTCGCCGGCCCCACCGTGCCGCCCGGCGGTCTCTACATGACGAAACTTTGGTATGAGGATGAACGGCTCAATGACTGACCGAAGAGAGGAAGAGAATATCCGCGAGGAGATCCGCCGCTCCCAGGCCGCGCCGCGCCGCGGCAGCGGGCTGAAGCGCGTATTGATGGTGCTTTTGGTGCTCATTGCCGTGCTGGCGGTGGTCGTTGCCGCGGCGTGGAAGGATCTGAGCGGCCTTGACAGTGTGCGCCGCCTGTTCTCCTACAACAATGTCACGCAGGATGAGCAGGGCAAGGTCGAGCTCTATTCCTTCAGCAATGACCGCAGCAACACCTTTGCGCTGCTCGGCGACCACCTGATCGTCGCCTCGACAACAGGCGTTTCCGTTTACGGCAGCAGCGGCGACGTGGTGGACAGCACGAGCGTAAAGCTGACCAACCCCGCTATCGCCGTTGGCGGACAGACCGCCGCGGTCTACGACATCGGCGGGCAGACGCTGCTGCTCTATTCCTCCGGCGGCCTTGTGCGCGATATGAGCGGCGAGTGCAGCGGAAGCATTCTGTCGGTTTCGGTCAATCCCTCGGATTATCTGGCGCTGAATGCCGAAAAAAGTGGATATAAATCTGCCGTCACGGTGTACGACGCCTCGGGTGAAAAGGTGTTCGCCTTCAATTCCTCGGAGCGTTATGTGATCGATGCGGTCGTCATGCGCGACTGCAAGCGCATGGCAGCGGTGACGCTCGGGGAGTCGGGCGGCTCGTTTGCCGACACGGTGAACATCTACTCGCTCGGCAGCGAAAAGGCGGATTCTGTCAATACGCTGACAGGTTCGCTCCTTCTCTCGCTCGACAGCGTGGCGGGGACGCTTTCCTGCCTGACGGACGAGGGACTGACGCTCTTTTCCGCGAACGGAACGCTTGCGGGAAGCTATCGCTATGAGTATCCTTATCTGCGCGGTTCGAGCATGGGCGGAGACAGCTTTGCCGTACTGCTTTTGAGCCGCTATCGCTCCGGAAGCACGCTGAAGCTTGTCACGGTCGCGTCCGACGGAACCGAGATGGCAAGCCTTGACAGCAATCAGGAGATCCTTTCGCTGTCGGCGGCGGGAAAGTACATCGCCGTGCTTTACAGCGACAGTCTGGTGCTTTATACGGCACAGCTTCAGGAATATGCGCGCCTTGACGGGACGGAATATGCCCGCTCGGTACTCATGCGCGCGGACGGTACGGCGGTGCTCGTCGGCTCGTCGTCCGCCTGGCTTTATATTCCGTGATTTCTGTAAATCGCTAAAAATGTTACAAATTGTGACTTGAAAGGAGTGCGAGGAACGTGAATAATGGTCTTATGATCGACGTGGCCTTCGCGCTCGTGTTGGTGCTCGGCATCGTGTTCGGTGCAAAGCGGGGACTCTTCCGCAGTTTCATGGCGCTCGCTGCCATCTTGATCGCGCTCATTGGCGCATCGCTCCTGACCGACCTCCTCACAGAGCCCGTGACCGAGCTTTTGATGCCGCGCGCGGAAAAAGGCGTGGAGGAATGGTTCCGCAGCTGGGACGAGAATGCCGAGGGCGAGATCCCGCAGCCTTCGGAGCAGTCTCCTGCGGCAGAAGGGGAGGGAAGCAGTGTGCTGACCGAACCCGCCGTTTCGTATGGGGAAGAAGAGGGGGAGTATGCCTCGCCGCTTGCCGTGACGGGACTTCTCAAGCAGCTGCTGCACTTCGACCTTGACGGGAGAGTGCGCGAATCGCTGCGCTCTGCCGCGCGTGATGCGGCGCTCGCCGCTGTGCGCACGTTGCTCGGCAGTGTGGTGCGAACGTTCGTGTTCGTGCTCTGCTTTCTCGTGCTGTCTGTGCTGCTCCACCTTGTTACAGCGGGCATTGACAAGGTGTTAGACTTGCCGGTTCTGAACGCGCTCAACACCATTGGCGGCGGTGCGCTGGGACTGATTGAGAGCACGCTGCTGCTGTTTCTCGTCTGCGATGTAGCGCCGCGCTTCGGCGTTAAGGCTTTCACCGAATATGAAGGCACCTATCTCTTATCTTTTTTTATGAGCCATACCCCACGCAGCCTGTTTGCTGCGCTGTTAGCTTGATTTTTACCCCCAAGGAGGACATATCATGCAGCCGCAACTTTGTTCCAGATGTAAAAAGAATATCGCCGTTGTGTTCATCACCCGTCAGGAAAACGGGCAGAACGTCAACGAGGGCCTGTGCCTCAAGTGCGCCAAAAATCTCGGACTGCCGCAGGTGGACGAGATGATGCGCCGAATGGGCATTACCGATGAGGATCTTGACAATATCTCCAACGAGATGATGGGCGCTTTCGGCGGCGCGGAGAGTCTGGAGGGTCTGACCGACGCCGATGATCCCGACGCTGACAACGAGGACGAGGACGGCAAGACCGCTACGTTCCCGTTCCTGAGCCGCTTTTTCGGCGGCTCGCCCGCTGCGAACGACGCATCGGGCGGCGAGGCCGAGCAGACGCAGAACCCTCGCAGCAATAAGAAAGCCGAAAAGGGCAGCAAGCACAAATTCCTGGATTCTTACTGCATCAACCTTTCCCAGCGCGCGCGCGACGGCAAGCTCGACGCGGTCGTCGGCCGCGAGGAGGAGATCGAGCGCGTCATCCAGATCCTCAACCGCCGCCAGAAGAACAACCCCTGCCTCATCGGTGAGCCGGGCGTCGGCAAGACTGCCATCGCCGAAGGACTTGCCCAGCGCATCGTGGCGGGTGAGGTGCCCTTCAAGCTCAGAAGCAAGGAGGTCTACCTGCTTGACCTGACGGCGCTCGTCGCGGGCACACAGTTCCGTGGCCAGTTTGAAAGCCGTATGAAGGGTCTCATCGAGGAGATCCGTAAGATGGGCAACGTTATCCTCGTCATCGACGAGGTGCACAACATCGTCGGCGCGGGCGACGCCGAGGGCAGCATGAACGCCGCCAACATCTTAAAGCCCGCCCTTTCCCGCGGCGAAATTCAGGTCATCGGCGCGACGACCTTCACCGAGTATCGCAAGCACATCGAAAAGGACACCGCGCTCGAGCGCCGCTTCCAGCCTGTTACGGTCAACGAGCCGAATATGGAGGATACACTCAAGATCCTGAAGGGCATTGCCCACTATTATGAGCAGTACCACGGCGTCAAGATCCCCGAGGGCATTCTGCGTCAGGCTGTGCTGCTCTCCGAGCGCTATATCACCGACCGCTTCCTGCCCGATAAGGCCATCGACCTCATCGACGAGGCCTGCTCCGACCTCAACCTGCACGATAAGAACATCAACCGCCGCATGGAGCTGCGCCGCGAGATCGAGGATTACGACAAAGAGCGCGAACTGTTGCAGGGCGCGGAGGAGCCTGATTTTGAGCGCCTCGCCGAGCTCAAGAGCCTCACCATGAAGGCGCAGGATGAGCTTGACGCGCTCTGCGCGCAGGGTGACCCGCAGCTTTCGATGGACAACCTTGCCCGCGTGATCGAGCTGTGGACGAAGATCCCCGCCTCCCGCATCCGCGAGGACGAGTTTCACCGCCTGAGTGAGCTCGACAAGCGCCTGAAAGAGCACATTGTCGGCCAGGACGAGGCCATCGAGGCCGTTTCCGCCGCCATTCGCCGCAACCGCGTGGGCATTTCGCCCAAGCATAAGCCTGTGAGCTTCATCTTTGTCGGCCCCACGGGCGTCGGCAAGACCGAGCTTGTCAAGCAGCTTGCGCAGGACCTCTTCAATTCGCCCGACGCGCTCATTCGCCTCGATATGTCGGAATTCATGGAAAAGCACTCGGTCTCCCGCATCGTCGGCTCGCCTCCGGGCTATGTCGGCTATGACGAGGCCGGTCAGCTCACCGAGAAGATCCGCCGCAAGCCCTACGCCGTCATTCTCTTCGACGAGATTGAAAAGGCGCACCCCGACGTGATGAACGTCCTGCTGCAAATTCTCGATGACGGAGAGATCACCGACTCCCACGGCCGCAAGGTGAATTTTGAAAATACCGTTATCGTGATGACGTCCAACGCGGGCAGCGAACGCAAGGAGGGCACCGTTGGCTTTGGCCACACGGTGAACGAGCAGAACCGCGACCGCGCGATGAAGGCGCTCGGCGAGTTCCTGCGCCCGGAATTTCTGAACCGCGTGGATGAGGTCATCTGCTTCAACCGCCTCGACGAGCAGAACTTTGCCGGCATTGCCCGCATCATGCTCTCTGAGCTGCAAAAGAGCCTTGAGGACAAGGGCCTGCACTTTACGTGGGACGAGGCTGTTGAGGAGTATCTCGTTAAGAAGTCCTATTCCGCGACCTACGGCGCGCGCAACCTGCGCCGCACGATCCAGAAGGATCTGGAAGACACCATGGCCGCGCAGATCATCGATTCCTACGAGCATCCCGTTACGCAGATTCGTGCGTCGATGGAGGACGGCAAGCTCGTTGTGCGCAGCATGTGACCAGAAAAGGGGAGGGAAGACCATGTTCCATCTGTTCCGCAAGGACATTGAAAAGCACTGCGCCTACTGCAAGAGCGGATCTGTCATCAGCGAAGGGCAGGTCATCTGTTCCCGCCGCGGCGTGGTCGATTCCGCTGACCACTGCCGTCACTTTTGCTATGATCCGCTCAAGCGTGTGCCGCCGAGACCCGCCACACTGCGCGATCAGTATACCTCCGAGGATTTTTCCCTGTAAGGCCGGGCAGCGCCCCGAACAATAAAGAAAGAAGGCCGAATCCCATGAACATTTCTCAGGTTTACGCAGTCTATTTCAGCGCCACCGGCAACACGAGAAAGGTGACCACCACGCTTGCAAATGCCCTTGCCGTCAGCTTTGACGTGCCGCTCGAGGTGCGCGATTTCACGCTGCCCGCCGCGCGCGAGGAAGCGTATGAGTTTGCCGCGGGCGACCTTGTCGTCTTCGGTATGCCAACCTACGCGGGCAAGCTGCCGAATAAGCTGCTCGAGTTTGTGAAGTCCGGCTTTCACGGAAACGGCGCGCTGGCTGTGCCGGTCGTGACGTTCGGCAACCGCAGTTTTGATAATTCCCTTGCCGAGCTCTGCGCATGCCTTGAAGGGGACGGCTTCCACACCATCGGCGCGGGCGCCTTTGCCTGCCGCCACGCCTTTACCGACGCGCTTGCCAACGGCAGACCCGATTCCGACGATATGGCGGAGCTTGCCAAGCTCGGCTCGGCGGTCGTGGGCCGCATCGTGAAGATGACGGATTTCCCCGCGCCCGTCACGGTCGACGGTGACGCCGACGCGCCCTATTACCGTCCGCTGGGACTGGACGGCGAGCCGAAGGTCTTCCTGAAAGCCAAGCCCAAGACCGATCTCGACAAGTGCACCCGCTGCGGCGTGTGCGCCTCTCTCTGCCCGATGGGCTCGATCAACCCCGACGATGTGACGGAGGTTGCGGGCATTTGCATCAAGTGCCACTCCTGCGTGCGCAACTGCCCGACGGGGGCAAAGTACTTCGACGATCCCGCGTTCCTTTCGCACCGCGCGATGCTCGAGCGCGACTATACGCGCCGCGCCGAGGATAAGATCTTCACGGAGTAAGATAAGTACATAAAAAGGCTCTGTTTGGGTTCTCCCAAACAGAGCCTTTCTTTATTTTGCTGTCAGCTGAGGTGGACAAGGGTCGTGCCAAGCTTTTCGGTGAAGCCCAGCGCGCGGTACATTCCCTCGTCGCACAAAGCACAGGTAACGGCAAGACTGGCAAGGTGATTTGCCCTACCGTATTCCTGCGCAGCAGACGCGAGCTGCCGCGCGGCGCCTTGCTTTCGGAACACCGGTTCGACGAAGAAATCCTCAAAGACACCGATGTCCGCACATGCGAATGTCGAAAATACGCGGCTCACGCTGCACATTCCGACCATGCGTGTTTTGCGGTAGGCGGCAAAGAAGGTGATGCGTTCCTCTTGAATGGCCTGCAAAAGCTGCGCTTGCTTTCTCTCGTCGAGCGGCGTTTCACCGATCTCAGCGAGATAGCCGTTTTCGAGTTTCCAAAGCTGCCAGTCGTCCGCACCGGGGACGAACTGACGGACGGTGATGGGAGCGTCCTCCTCCGGCGGGCGCAGCATCAGCGGTATGCTCCACTCGTCGCAGCCATAATGAAAATAAGATGTTCCATTGTCGTCCTCCAAAGTAAAATTTCGGAGGGTCAGGAAGTGTGGACCCTCCATACACGCTGCATCATCATAACAGATCAGTCCTTTCTTCCTGAATTTGCCGCGGTACGCGGCTGAAGAGAGCATAGCATATTTTTTTGCAAAAGGGAAGCGCGCAAACGGACGTTTCCGCATAAGCTGAAAACGAAAAGATTGATTTTGGAGGGAACGCTATGCAACCGTTGCACTTTTTCCTTGGCGCAAACAGCGAAGAGGGTTTTTTCTCGCTCTATGAACAGCTCTTGGACGGACGATTTGACGATCTCTTGATCCTCAAGGGCGGCGCAGGCAGCGGCAAATCGACCTTTATGCGCCGCGTGGGTGCGGCTGTGGAGCGCACGGGTGAGCGGGTCGTATATATCAACTGCTCGGGCGACCCCGATTCGCTCGACGGAGCGATCTTCTTAGACCGGCGCGCCGCCATCGTGGACGGCACCGCGCCCCATGTGCTTGAACCAAGCTATGCCGCCGCCTGCGAGCGATATGTCGACCTGACGCGCTTTTACGATCTGGACGCAGCCAAGGCGCGCCGCGCAGAGATCATTGCGCTGAGCGATGAGTATCGCGCGCACTATCGCAGCGCCTACCGCGCGCTGCGCGCGATGGGCGAGGTGGAGAGCGAACGCCGCGTGGCGATGCATGCGCAGATGGATTTTGCAAAGCTCCGCCGCCGCACAAGCGGGATCCTCGCCCGTGAGCTGAGAAGCGAGGGAGAGGGGAGCGGGCGCGTGGTTCGCGCCTTTCTCGGCGGTGTGACGAAGTGCGGCGATATCTGCCGTTTTGACACGGTGGAGGAACTCTGCCCGCGCGTTTACGCGCTCTGCGACAGCGCGGGATTGGGGAATGAAATGCTGCAAACCATTGCGCAGGCGGCGCAGGAGAAACGGTTCGACGTTATCATTTGCCCCAATCCCGACCGACCGGAAGAATGCCAGCATGTGCTGATTCCCGAGCGCGGCCTTGCCTTCGTCACGACGAACGCGCGCATGCTCTATGAGGGGAAGCCCTACCGCCGCCTGCGGCTCGATGCGATGGCGGAGGAACGGCTCACCCGAGCACAGAAAGCGAAGCTACGATTTATCCGCCGCGTGGAAACATCTCTTCTGGAAGAGGCCGTGAGGACGCTCACAGATGCCGCAAACGCCCATGACACGCTGGAAGCGGTCTATCGTCCCTGTATCGACTTTTCGGGCGTGACTGCGCTTGCAGAGGAAGAGATCGCAAGACTGATAAAGTGAATTTGCTTTACAGAAATAGCCGCCCGAAAGAGCGGCTATTTCTGTCTTGATTCGATTTGTTCAGTCGTTCAGGTCTGCACGGAAGTAGACCGTCCGCTCGGGGAGCGAGAGGATGAGCGTATATTCGCTTTCCTTTTTACCGTCAGCGTCCACGTATTCCGTGGTGCTGACGACAGCTGTGCCGCTCTCACCATCGAGCGAGAGATCATAAAGAACGCTGTTTGCATCGCGCTGCACAAGTGAGTAAGTTCCGCTCTGTTCATTGCCGTCTGCGTCGGTGATCGTCAGCGCACCATTTTGCGCCGCGCAGGTGAGGGCGGGGAGGTCAAGCGGCTGACCCGCGCTGTCGATGGCCTGCGTCGATGTCCAGTCGTGGTTTTCAATGTGCAGACCGTCGCCCGTTTTGATGCCGCAGCCGACGAGCAGGGCAATGAGCAGCAGCGACAGCGAAATCTTCCATTTATCTGTCATGTGTTTTCCCTTTCCACTTATTGATTTCTAATCCGATCAGCACGCTGAACCCTACAGCAAAGAGCGACAGTGCAGCCAAAAAAAGGTGCGAAGGGAACCGGCCTGTGATGTAGATATCTGTCGCCATATCAGCGCCGCCAACAATCGAAATGTCCTCTGGAATAGGCGGCCCCGCAGTAAAATACTGCAAAGCGCATACAAGCAGAATCGGTACGCTGACGGCCAGCAGCGCCCACGCGCCGATGCGCAGGACTTTTACGCGCTTGGCACATGTTTTTTCTGATATGGCTGCTGTGCTCGGCGGGGGAGCAGCACCCTCCGGCGTGCCGGTCAGTTCTGCGAGAGGAACGCCGAAAAAGCCCGAGAGCGCGAAGAGATTCGCCGTGCTCGGCAGCGATGAGCTGTCCTCCCACTTTGTCACCGCCTGCCGCGAGACCTCAAGCGCCTGCGCCAACGCCTCCTGCGACAGCCCGCGTTCCTTGCGCAGCGCGCGGATGCGCGTGCCAAGTTCGTTGTCCATGATCGTGCCTCCTTTGCCTTGATGGCGCTATCGTAGCAGTTTTTGGCGCAAAAGTCCACCAAGTATTCCGCTACTATCGGTAGCGAAGCGAAAACAGCCGCCCGTACGGGCGACTGTTTGCCGGTTGATCAGGGCTTGCACCAGTCTGCGCGGAAGTAGAGCGTCTGCTCGGGAAGCGACAGAATGAGCGTATATTCGCGTTCCTTCCCGCCGGAGGCGTCGGTGTATTCTGTGGTGCTGACGACCGCCGTACCATTCTCTCCATATAGCGAGAGATCAAAGTGTTCCGCATCGAGCCTGCTTATCTTTTTTTATCCCACAGCCTGCGTCAGCATACACGTCGTTGTGTCCCACGACATGAACGGCAGAGCGATGCCGTTTTCGCCCCTGCCGATGAGCAGCTCATCGCCGCTTGGACTGATCAGGCAGGGATAGGTTTCGCTCATGTATGACGGGCCGTCCATGAGGGCATAGTTTTTGCCGCCCACAAGGGAGAGGCTGATGGTCACATAGCTCGGCCCGTCGAGAACAGGTTCGATCGTCCAGAACCCGCTCCACATCTCTTCAAAGTCGTCTGAGTCCTCATAGGCCCAGTCCAGATCGACGGAACCGCCTGTTTCATCGTCGAGATAAAACCGCAGGGAAAAATATGCGCTGCTCTCAACGAACACCCTCGTTGTTTCTATGAACCAGCCCGTGCCCGTGCTTTGTGATCCGGCCAGACCGAGCGCTGTCATTCCGGTCCAACCGTCGGCAAGCCAAAGGGCAAGGTCGGGCGAGGCGCTCTGCCATGCGTATTCCGTAAAGTCCCACAGCAGGGACTCTCCTTCGCCTGTGATGCACGGGGCAAGGTAGCTGTCTGCGTCCAGTGACGGATACCACTTGCAGATATTCCCACTGCTGTCGGTGATGATGACTTGCGTGTCGACCTCATAGGCGACGCCGTTCAGGTTGGCAAAAAGCAGCACCGGCTCACCGTTCTCCGACCGGTAAAGGACCTCCGTGACCTTCTCCGACCTTGTTTTGTTGTCCCACTTCACGCGGTTGATCGCAACGGAGGCATTTTCATCGACCGGTACGATACAGTACAGATAACCTGTGCCGCCAATGATATGGTTTTCGTCGATCTCCGCGATAAAAGGATATTCTCGCAGCATCGCTTCGTTGTTTTCCCACAGCCACGCGGGAAGTTCCTCCTCAAATTCCTCTTCGAAGAGGTCATCGGCATAGCCGAGATATGCCGCGCCGAACATCGTCATCGGAACATCGATCCGATCACGCAGCCACATCAAGGAGTTTCTCCCCTCTGCCGTTCCGGTGTGCTTTGTCGGCCGCTTCCCCGTTTTTTCTCTGTCGTTCTTTGTCGGGAGCGCAAATCCGCCGGTATTGTCCGGTTCATCAGAGTCCTCCTGTGACTTTTGCGTACAGGCGCAAAGAGACAGCATTAGAACCAGCGCCAGCAAAAGCGAGAGCACTCGTTTCAGTGTCGTTTTCATGGTCACTCCTTTCAGAACTGTTCAAAATCTTTCCCAATTTTCATCAATAAGCGCATGGCTCCCGCCCTAAATTGGGGCGGGAGCCTGTTTTGCTGATCGGATCAGCCGTTTTTCTCTCTCACCGATGGCTGCCTGAGCTCCATCAACCGATGGAGTCCGGCATGTACTCGCCAGACTCGATCATCGGCACGTACCAACTGTCATAGTACGCGGGGCGGGAATTTGCATCCAGCTCGTCCCAGTAGAGTCCCCATGGGCGCAGATAGATCTCATAGTAGAATTCATCTTCGCCGTTTTCGTAATAACCGTCGATGCAGATCAGATCGTCAACCTCCATTGCGACCGGATTGACGACCCAGTCCTCCTGCGACAGGTCAATGTTCGTAAAGCGGCCGCTCTTAGAGATCATCGTGCCGTGCTCGCCCATGCCGTCGTCGAGCAGACTGACGCTCGCCTCAGCCATGGGGTTGCTCTTCGAATAATCCTCGTCCCAGAGGGTAACGGTACCGGTGTTGTCAGACTTGATGTCAATGACGCCGCAGATATCCCAGCGACTATCGTCCATGCCCTCATAATAGCCTGCGCATTCGGTCATCTTCCACCAGCCGTACCAGTCGCCATTCCACCAGTCTTTCATCTCCGAGCCGGTCTGCGTCGGGTTCTTGCCCGTGTTGGACGTGCTCGAGGCCGAGCCGCGGCTGAGCGTGGACGGGTCGATGGTGATCTTGTTGCTCTTGCTGCCAAAGCTCTCTTCAAAGGTCACTTCGACCTTGCTCATATCCTTGAGCACAAAGGCGGCTTTCACTTCGAGCGTCTTGCCCGGAGCCACGTCATCAAACTGGCTGTCGATCACCGTATCGAAGGAATCCTCGCTGACATAGACCGTGGCGATCTCCAGTTCTTCGCCGTTCTGTATGGCCGTTTCGGAAAGTGTCCAGAGATATGACTCATTTGAACTGCTGGTATTGGTAAAGTCCAGCGTTACAACAAGCGCATCATTCCCGTCGAAATCGTCCATGATGCACGCGCTCTTGTAGACCAGCTCGCAATCGTCGAACTTCATCACATTGCTATTTTCTTCCTTCTTATCCTTGCTGCAGGCCGTAAGGCTGAGCAGCATCACTGCCGTGAGCAGCAGGCAAAGGATTCTCATCTTAGACTGTTTCATAATTCCCTCCCAAATTGTTTTGAAAACGCACCAACCTGCTGAGAACCAATAGACCCAACCCGATCCCGATAAACAGCAGGAGTGCATACAAAAGATCGTTTCTTTTCATTGTTTTGCTTCTTTTTCTTTATGCCGCAAACTCGTCCTCGGTCTTGCTGTTCAGCACTGCGCCGTAGATGTACAGAGCCGGAACGGCTACGCCTGTCAAGATGCTCATAAAATTGAATTCGCCGCCGTTGACCATGCTCAGGACTGTGCTCAGAATGCAGAACACTGCCACAATCGCGCCCCAGATGATGAGCTTTCCGGCTTCTTCGATGCGCTGACAGTGCTTGACGCCTTTGACACCGGCGATCAGCTGGCAGATGCCGCCGACCAGCGTCAGAAACAGCGCCGCCCAGTAGGAGAAGGTCAGGCCGGATGCTGCGCCGAGTCCTGCCGCCAACGCGCCAAGCCCGCCGACGAACACGCCCGCAAGAATGGAGATCGCAGCGGAAACAATCATCAAAATTCCGGTGATTTTCAAAAACTTGTGACCTTTCATTTTCTTTCCTCCTATTCTTTATTTTTTGCCTTTTACAGAACACGCCGCGCTCTGCTTGCCACATTGTACGTCTCCTGTGCTGTGTTCAGTGCCTGTGCCTCCAGATCACCTGCGCCGAACGGAAAACGCATTGCATCTCTCCTTTCTAAAAAGGAAGTCGATTTTTCGCCATTTTGTCTCAGCAACTTTTTTCTATCACGCTTATCCATGAAATGATATATGCCTAAGTCCTGTTTTGAGGCAGAAATCCCAAAAACATGACTTAGGCATAGACAAAATGTACAGGAAAACGAGACGGTTCTTGTGCAATCTTATAGCGTCAGACGCAGAAAGACCGGAGAACGAAAATCCGTTCTCCGGTCCTTTTGCTGTGTTTACTTCTTGCGGCAGCTCAGTTCGCCGTTTTCCGTGTCGAGCACAAGCGTGCTGCCCGCGGCGAGGTCGCCGCGCAAAATCTCCTTGGCGATGAGCGTCTCCGCCGCGCTCTGGAGATAGCGCTTGAGCGGACGCGCGCCGTAGATCGGGTCGAAGCCACGCTCGATGATGAGGCTCTTGGCAGCATCCGTGACCTCAAGCTTGAGGGTCTTGTCGGCAAGGCGCTTCTTGAGGCCTTCCATCAGGATGTCGATGATGCCGGAGAGGTTTTCCTTCGTGAGGGGCTTGAACAGGATGATCTCGTCGAGACGGTTCAAAAACTCCGGACGGAACGCGCGGCGCAGCTCACCCATGACGGCGGCGCGGGCGTCCTCGGAAATGCTGCCGTCCGGCTGAATGCCGTCGAGCAGCTCGGACGAGCCGAGGTTCGATGTCAGGATGATGATGGTGTTCTTAAAGTCCACCGTGCGACCCTGCGAGTCGGTGATGCGGCCATCGTCGAGGATTTGCAGCAGGATGTTGAAGACGTCCGGATGCGCCTTTTCGACCTCGTCAAACAGCACCACGCTGTACGGCTTGCGGCGCACGGCCTCGGTGAGCTGGCCGCCCTCGTCGTAGCCGACGTATCCCGGAGGCGCGCCGATGAGACGAGAAACGGAGAACTTCTCCATATACTCGGTCATATCGATGCGCACAAGGTTGTGCTCATCATCAAAGAGACAGTCGGCGAGGGACTTTGCAAGCTCCGTCTTGCCAACGCCCGTGGGGCCGAGGAAGAGGAAGCTGCCAATCGGGCGGTTCGGGTCCGCGATGCCTGCACGCGAGCGCTGGATGGCCTCGGTCACGAGACGCACGGCCTCGTCCTGACCGACGACACGCTTGTGAATAATCTCGTCGAGGCGCAGCAGCTTTTCGCGCTCGCCCTCCATCAGGCGGCTGACGGGGATGCCCGTCCACTTGCCCACGATGTCGGCGATCTCGTTCTCGGTCACGGTGTCGTGCACCATGGAGTTCTCGCCCGTGTGCTTTTCGGCTGCGGCCTCGGCGTCCTTGAGCTGCTTTTCAAGAGCAGGGAGGTCAGAGTACTTGAGTTTGGCGGCCTTTTCATATTCAAGGTTCGCCTGTGCGCGCTCGATTTCGCCGTTCATCTGCTCGATCTTGGACTTTAGCTCCTTCACGCTGTCCACGCCGCTCTTTTCCGCCTCCCAGCGGGACTTCATGGCGTTGAACTGCTCCTTCTCATCGGCGAGCTCTTTCTTGAGTTCTTCCAGACGGTCACGCGAGAGCTGGTCGTCCTCTTTCTTGAGGGCCATCTCTTCGATCTCCTGCTGCATGATCTTGCGGCGCAGGTCGTCAAGCTCTGCGGGCATGGAGTCGATCTCCGTGCGAATCATCGCGCAGGCCTCATCGACAAGGTCGATGGCCTTGTCCGGCAGGAAACGGTCGGTGATATAGCGGTCGGAAAGCGTCGCGGCGGCGACGAGCGCATTGTCGTGGATGCGCACGCCGTGATAGATCTCATAGCGCTCCTTCAGGCCGCGCAGGATGGAAATGGTGTCCTCGACCGTCGGCTCGTTGACCATAACGGGCTGGAAGCGGCGCTCGAGGGCGGCATCCTTTTCAATATACTGGCGGTACTCGTCGAGCGTGGTCGCGCCAATGCAGTGCAGCTCGCCGCGGGCGAGCAGGGGCTTTAAGAGGTTGCCGGCGTCCATGCTGCCTTCGGTCTTGCCCGCGCCGACGATGGTGTGCAGCTCATCGATGAAGAGGATGATCTTGCCTTCAGACTTCTTGACCTCGTTCAAAACGGCCTTTAAGCGCTCTTCAAACTCGCCGCGGTACTTAGCGCCCGCGATGAGCGCGCCCATGTCGAGCGAGAAGATCGTGCGGTTCTTGAGACCTTCTGGCACATCGCCGCGCACGATACGCTGGGCAAGACCCTCGGCGATGGCCGTCTTGCCGACGCCCGGCTCGCCGATGAGCACAGGGTTATTCTTCGTCTTACGCGAGAGAATGCGAATGACGTTACGGATCTCCGCGTCACGGCCGATGACGGGGTCAAGCTCCTTCGTACGCGCGCGCTCAACAAGGTCGGTGCCGTATTTCTTGAGCGCATCGTAGGAATCCTCGGGATTGTCGCTCGTCACGGGGGAGGTCTTGACCTTTGAGAGCTCGTCGGAGAAGCGGCTTCGCGTGATGCCGTGGTCTGAGAGCAGCTGGCGCACGTTCTGCGAGCCCTCGGAGAAGATGGCGAGCATCAGATGCTCGACGGAGAGATATTCGTCGTGCAGTTTTTCGGCGGTCTTTTCGGCGAGATTCAGGATCTTGCCGACCTCGGGCGAGGCATAGACCTCGCCGCTGCCGCCGGAGATGCGGGGCAGATTGCGGATCAGCGTGTCGAGCTCGGAAAGTAAGCCGTCGCAATCGACGCCCATCTTGCCAAAGAGGGATCCGATCAGTCCGCCGTCCTGATCGAGCAGGGCGTAGAGCAGATGTTCGCTTGTCACATACTGGTTGCCGTTTTCCTGCGCCATGTTCTGCGCGGTCTTGACGGCGTCCAAAGCCTTTTGCGTATATTTTTCAGCATTCATTCAAGTTCACCTCAAATTCGTGTTTTTTACAATAGCGTTGGTTTAGATGAGCAGCGCTCTGCTTCGCAGATCGCCGCGGTAGGCCATTTCCACGTCGCTCGCCGTGAGCGAACCGTCGAGATAACCCTTGAGCAGCCGGTCGAAAAGCTGCACATATGCGCTGATCGCGCCTGCCACATCATCGGCAGTCAAAGATTTGCCGCGCGGCATGGCAAGCGGACGGACGAAGCGCCCGTCGTAGAGCGCACAGGCGATGGAGCTGCCGAGCAGCGGAGCAAGGCATCTGTCCTCGATCTGCACCCAAAGCCGGAAGAAATTCGTCATTGCGGCAATGAGCGCTGCCGACTGTGTGCGGAAGACGATGTTCAGTGTGCCCATTGTCTGGGAATCGCCGCTGCTGAGATCGACCTCGTACTTGACCGTCGGACGGTACTTGTACGAAAGGCTCGACTTGAGCGACATCGTGGACGAGCCGGGAGAGAAAAACGGCACCAACTCGCGCGTGGGCGTCATCAGCTCTTCAATGGCTTCAAAAATGTCATTCCAGCGGCGCTCCGGCGTCGGCACGGAAACATATTCGGCAAGGATGCGGTTTACAAGCGCCGAGCGGTTCGTGCCCATGCGGTGCGCCAGCGCGTCTACCTCGCGCACCACCTCGTCCGACAGCGTCAGACTGTACAGATTTTTCTTCATCATGCGCCTCCTTGGTTTCTTTTCTTTCTGAATGTTATCATAGCACGGCTGCAAATATTGTCAATAGATTTATATAAATATATTTACGAGTTATATGATAATTTACACGGAGTTCATAATCAAGAAGGAAGAGAAAAAGCGAAACGCCGCAGTATTTTACTGCGGCGTTTCCTATTTAGGGAGGATGAGAGAGAAAGAAAAGAGCAAAGTTACAGCAGACCCTGCAGCAGGATGATGACGATCAGAACCGGCAGCACCCACTGGAAATAGGGCTTGAGTTTGGGAGAGAGCTTGACACCCGTGCCCTTGTTGACCTCGGCAATGTACTTGTCAAAGCCCCAGCCCCACTTGGTGACGCAGAACAGAAGGTAGACAAGAGAACCGATGGGCAGCAGGAGGTTGCTCACAAGGAAGTCCTCGCTGTCGAGCACGTCCTTGCCGAGAATGGGGTGGAAGTCGCTCCAGATGTTGTAGCCAAAGACGCAGGGGAGACTCAAAAGCATCAGCAGTGCGCCGTTGATGAGCACAGCCTTCTTGCGGCTCCAGCCAAAGGTATCCATGCAGACGGCGAGGATATTTTCAAACACCGCCAGCACCGTGGACATGCTCGCAAACATCATGAAGAGGAAGAAGAGCGTGCCCCAGAAGCGGCCACCCGCCATGTTGACGAACACCTGCGGCAGCGTAACGAAGAGAAGGGACGGGCCATTGTCGGGCGCTACGCCGTAGGAAAAGCATGCGGGGAAGATGATCGCGCCGGCCATGAGCGCAACGAAAGTGTCGAGCGCGCAGATGCGAATGGATTCGCCGATGAGGGTGTGATCGTCGGACATGTAGCTTCCGAAGATCTCCATCGCCGCAATGCCGAGCGAGAGTGTGAAGAAGGCCTGATTCATCGCGTCGGTGATGAGGCTGCGCAGGCCGTTTTCACGAATGGAATCGAGGGAGGGAAGCAGGTAGAACTTCATGCCCTCTGCCGCGCCGGAGAGCGTCAGGCTGTGGCCGGCGAGAATGAGGATGAGCGCGAGCAGCGCGATCATCATGACCTTGGATACGCGCTCAAGACCCTTCTGAAGGCCGCGGCTGCAAACGATAAAGCCGACGATGACGATGGCAACAGCCAGAACGCCCATTTCTACGGGGTTTGACAGCAGCTCGCCGAACACGGCGGACGCATCCTCTGCGGGCATGCCGTAGTAGAACTTGCCGGTCAGGAACCTGCCAAAATAGCTCACCATCCAGCCGGAAACCGTTGTGTAGTACATCATCAGAAGGTAGCAGCCGATCAGGCAGAACCAACCGTGAATGTGCCATTTGGCGCCGGGCTTTTCCAGCGTTTTATAGGAGAGAATGGCACTCTTGCGGCTTGCGCGGCCGACAGCCAGCTCCATTGTCAGTACGGGAACGCCCATAACGAGCAGGCACAGAATGTAGAAGAGAACAAAATAGCCGCCGCCGTTTTTGCCCGTTATGTAGGGAAAGCGCCAGACATTGCCGATGCCGATGGCGCAGCCGGCGCTGACGAGCAGGAAGCCAAGACGGGAACGGAAGGATTCGCGTTTCATGTCGATCTACCTCGTTTGTGAAAGAATTGTGAACGATGCGCTTATCTTACCGCAGGAAACGATGCTTTACAAGACCGATTCTTTGATGATATAATAAGTAAAACTTATGTTATGGAGAAAACGGACATGAACCGAAACCAGTTGCGCTATTTTGTCGCCGCGGCGGAGCATCGCAGCTTTACGAAGGCAGCAGAGCAGTATTACATTTCGCAGACGGCAGTGACACAGCAGATCCAGCAGCTTGAGCAGTCGCTCGGCTGCGAGCTCTTTGACCGCAGCACCCGTCCTGTGAGCCTGACGAGCGCAGGCAGCGCCTTCCTACAGGACGCAAAGGCGATCCTGGAGCGTATGAGCCGCGCGCAGGAGCGCGTGCATGATGCCGCAACAGGCCTGACCGGTACGCTGCGTGTGGGCTATGTGCGCGGCTACGAGCGCAGCGACCTCTCCACGCTGATGCGCCATTTTCACCAGAAGAATAGCAATGTGCTGATCTCTTTTTATCGCTGCTCGACTGACGTGCTGGCCGCAGGGCTGCTGCATCAGGAGTATGACATCGTTTTTACCTGGGACTCGACGAATCTGCGCACGCAGGAGGGCGTTGCCTTCCAGACGGTCGAAAAGGCGCGGCTTGTTGTCGCGCTCTACGCGGGCCACCGGCTCGCGCAGCGCCGCCAGATCACGCGGCAGGAGCTGCGCGGGGAGAACATCTTATATATGTCCCCGGACGCCGCGCCCGACTCTTACGGCGACACCTTTTTCATGCAGCGCTATGTTGAGGCGGGTTACAAGCCCAACATTCTCTTCCGCTCGGCGGACACAGAGAGTATCCTGATGATGGTTTCAGCGGAAGAGGGCGTTTCCCTTTTGCCCGATTATTGCACCAACCGGCTCTACAACGCCGATAACCTTGTCTTTGTCCCGCTTGTGGGAGAAGGGGAGGAGGAAGAGATCATCGCAGCCTGGCAGAGCGGCAACCAGAACCCCGCGTTGGGGAGGTTTCTTGCCGAACTCAATCAAAAAGACCCGCCTCAGTAAGGCGGGCCTTTTTGGCGCAAGATCGCATCGAGCGCGGGGAAATACTTCTTTACCGGGATCGGCAGCCCTTCTGCATTGAGAAAGCAATGAACCGACGTCGCAGTTGCGACCAACACATTCGAAGAGTTGAGAATACTTTTCTTCGCCGGAGAGGTACTGATAGAGATCGCATTCCACCTTATCGAGAACCACGCAGCGCGGCAAGTGAACAGGCAAAACAGAACGGCGTTCATAAAAAGGTCGCTGATTTACCTTGAAGAAGGCGTTGATGTAAGTCACCTTATATGCTATGCTTATCAGTGAGAAGTCGTTGGCAAACCGTGAGTTGTGAAGGTGAGAACAAATGAAGTATTTAGTTTTATTAGCAGGCTGTGGCCTCGGTGATGGTTCATGTATAGAAGAAGTAATTCTGACGTATGTAGCGCTTGATAAATACGGGTGTGATTACACGCCTGTTGCAGAAGATGTTTCCGTTCAGTCTGTGAACCACCTGACAGAGCAGATAGCAGAAAAGCGGAATACCCTGATAGAAGCAGCCCGCATCGGCAGGGGACGCATTAAAGATATTCATGAGGTTGATTTTGCAGAATACGATGCATTGATCATACCCGGTGGAATCGGTTTATTGAACAATTATAGAGATTCCAATGTGATAAAAACGTGCGTCACTCATTTTATCGGCGAAAAGAAACCTGTCGCCGCCATGTGTGCGGGAATCGACTTTCTCCGCCGTTTCTATGGAAGTAATCTGTTGGCGCGTGAGATGAAAGAACTAACTGCTGAAAGATTCTGTTTTGATGCTGAAAACAATGTTTATTACACGCCCGCTTTCAGAAAAACCAACAGTAGCTATACGGCGCTATTAGGTATCGATTCTATGATTTGTGCGTTGAAGCAGGCATAAACATCTCAATGTAATTCTGTTTTGTGGGTTTAATTTTGGTTTAATTATTGAACAGAATAACTTACATTCTGTCCGCTGGCTATGTCATATGTGCAATGCACGACACGTCACTTTGCAGCAAAAAGGGCACACCATCCAGACGCTGTAAACGCCTGAAGGGTGTGCCTTCTATTTGCCGTTATTGGCTTAGTTCAGGAAATCCTTGAGCTTCTTGCTGCGGCTGGGGTGGCGCAGCTTGCGCAGCGCCTTGGCCTCGATCTGGCGGATGCGCTCACGCGTGACGTTGAACTCCTTGCCGACCTCTTCGAGCGTGCGGGGACGGCCGTCCTCAATGCCGAAGCGGAGCTTCAAGACCTTTTCCTCGCGCGGTGTGAGGGTGGAGAGCACGTCGACGAGCTGCTCCTGCAAGAGCGTGAAGGAAGCGGCCTCGCTCGGCTCACTTGCGCCCTCGTCGGGGATAAAGTCACCGAGGTGGCTGTCTTCCTCTTCACCGATCGGCGTTTCGAGGGAGACAGGTTCCTGCGCGATCTTCAGGATCTCGCGTACCTTGTCGACGGGCATATCCATCTCGGCGGCGATCTCCTCGGGGGAGGGATCGTGACCCAGCTCCTGCAGGAGCTGACGGGACACGCGAATGACCTTGTTGATGGTTTCCACCATATGCACGGGAATGCGGATGGTGCGCGCCTGGTCGGCGATGGCGCGGGTGATGGCCTGACGGATCCACCACGTTGCATAGGTCGAGAACTTGTAGCCCTTGGTGTAGTCGAACTTTTCGACGGCCTTGATGAGGCCCAGGTTGCCCTCCTGAATGAGGTCGAGGAAGAGCATGCCGCGGCCGACATAGCGCTTGGCGATAGACACGACGAGACGCAGGTTCGCCTCAGCAAGCCGCTGCTTGGAGCGCTCGCCCTTCTTGACGGCAGATTTGAGTGCCTTCATTTCCTCTTCGCTCAGCTCCGTGCCGTTCTTTTCCGCTTCTTCCAGCTTCTCCTTGGCCTCCATACCCTCAGACATCGCGGTTGCGAGCGAGATCTCCTCGTCCGCCGACAGCAGCGACACCTTACCGATCTCCTTGAGGTACATGCGCACGGGGTCGTCGGTCGAGAAGCTGTCGACCAGCTCGTTCGGGTCGACGAGCTCTTCCTCTTCGATCCCGGCGATCTCTTCCATCGGCGGCTCCACATCGTCGATGCTGCTGTCGGTGGCCTCGGCGGTGCCGATGTCGACGCTGAGCGTTTCGAGCGAGTCGTAGATCTGGTCGAGCTGCTCGCTCTCCAGATTCATCTCGTCGATGGTCTCCATCAGGTCGTTGGAGCTGAGCTTGCCCTTGGCCTTGCCCTTGGCGAAGATGTCCATCAGCTTTTCATTGCTCTGCAGCAGTGCCGCCGCGGGCAGGGAGGCGACCAGCTTTTCGTCCAGCGGCGGGAATTTCTCGGCGGGCTTTTCCGCCTGCTCATTTTCCTGCTCTGCCTTCTTGGCCGCCGTAGCCTTTTTCGCCTTTTTCGGCAGTTTGATCTCCTCGAAATCTGTCTCGGCGAGCAGCGCGTTGGCCTGTTCCTCCAGCTCTCTGCTGGTCAGCTGTTTTTCTTCCATGTTTGCTTTCCTCCGTTACCCTTGTGTTTATTCTTTTCCATCGCGGCCATCAGGGGGTCTTCGTCCACGGCCGCGCGCTTATGCGCTTCGTCCAAAATGATATTGCAGTAATCCTGCAACGCCTGTGCGCCATTTTTGAGCGACTCCGGCTTTTGCAGAATGCCAATGAGATGGCTGATCTCCTCTGAAGTGAAAAACTCCGCAAGCGCGGGGATGTTCACCTGTCCCGTCTGCGCGAGCTGTGCGCGCAGCGCGGTAAAAAACCGACCCAGGAGGGGAGAGGAGAAGTCCTCTTCCCGGATCGGCGGATTCTCGCCGAAGAGCGAGTCGTCCAACGTCAGCAGCCGCAGCACGCCTTCTTCGGCGAGCGCGGAGCGAAGGTCGGTATAGCGGATCGACCGCTCGCGCGGTTGGGCGGACGCCGCGGGATTCAAGTCCCGCCGCTCCTGCTCACGCTTTTCCTTGTAGCGCGCACGCTTCCGCGCGCGCTCGACTTCAAGCTTCATCGCGTCCGGCGTGATGCCGGCGGCTTCGGAGGCGCGCACGGTGTAAATTTCGCGCTCGACCGCGTTCGGCACGGCGGCGAGCAGCGCCGCCGCCGCCTCGGCATAGCCGATGCGTCCTTCGTCGCTTGTCAAATCAAATTTCGACTTAAGCTGCGACATGCGGAAGTCCATTCCGCTTTCGCTGCCCGAGAGCAGATGTTCAAAGGCGTCGCGTCCCTGAAATTTGATGAAGTCGTCTGCGTCCTGCTTGATGTACTGCCCGTCCACGAGCCGCTTGGGAAGCTCCAGTACCTTGACCTGAAAGTCCGTGCTGTTCAAGAGCGTCAGCGCTTTTTGCGTGGCGACCTTGCCGGCGTCGTCGTTGTCGTAGCAGAGCACAAGCTCCTTGGTGTAGCGGCTGAGCAGCTGCAATTGCTCGCTCGTGAGTGCCGTTCCCATCGAGGCGCAGACATTGTCGAAGCCCGCCTGATGGAGCATGACAACATCGATGTTGCCCTCGACCAGTATGATATTGCTGCGCTTGCTCTTTTTGGCAAGATTCAGCCCGTATAAAACGCGCCGCTTGCTGTAAACGATGGTCTCGGGCGTGTTCATATACTTCGCGCCCGGATCGTCCTTGCTGATGATGCGCCCGCCAAAGCCTAAGACATCGCCGCGCACGTCGATGATGGGGAAGATGAGGCGCTTGCGGAATTTATCGTACAGCCCGCCGTTCTTCCCGCGGATGGCAAGGCCTGAGGCGAGCAGCTCACCGTCGCCGTAGCCCTTTTTGCGCATCGCGGTGAGAAGGCCGTCCCACTCGTCCGCCGCTGCGCCGAGCCCAAAATTCGTCGCGTTGCGCCGCGTGATCTTGCGGGTTTTCATGTACTCGAGCACCGGCGCACCCTTGGGCGAGTAGAGCTGGTCGTAGTAAAAGCGCGCCGCATCGCGGTTGAGCGACAGGATGCGCGAGCGCAGACGGCTCTCGTCGCTGTGCTCTTCCTCCGGCACCGGCATATTGACGCGCCGCGCCAGAAAGCGCACCGCATCGGGAAAGGAGAGGTTTTCCTCCTCCATGATGAAGTTGATGACGCCGCCGCCCTTTTTGCAGCCGAAGCAGTAGCACAGCTGCTTGTCCGGCAGCACGTGGAACGAGGGCGTCTTTTCGCTGTGAAAGGGGCAGCAGCCCCACAGGCTCCCACCGCGCGGCTGGAGCGAAACATAATTGCTGACAACATCGACAATGTCATTGCGGGCGATCAGCTCGTCCAGAAATTGCCGGTCAAAGGCCATGGCGTCCTCCTTTCCCTCCTCTGCATACGGATCCTCTATGCCTATATACCGTATACGTCGAAAACGGTTGATTTCCTCTTTTTTGGCAGAAAAATTTCAAAAAAATTTTCCGCAAGGAGAAAGTTTGACAGAATCTGCCGATTCCTCTATAATTTCCGCAGGAAATGCTGCGCAAAGGGGGCGGAAGGTGTGAATATCCGGCTGTATGCTGTCAGGCTCGATCGTGCGCTCGATGAAGCGGAGACTGCCGCGCTTGCACATTTTCTCCCGTCTGAACGCAAAGTGCGATCCGATTGTTCCGCGCACACGGCGGAAACGCTCTGCGCGTATGCGCTGCTGCGCCGCGCGCTGCATGATTGTTACGGCTGGGAAAAGCTGCCGGAGATCTCCCGTGGAGCGCATGGAAAACCGTATTTTGCGGCGTATCCCGATGTTTGCTTCAGCCTGAGCCATTCGCACGGCGCGGTGCTGCTGGCAGTCCACGACCATAGCATCGGCGCGGACATCGAGCGCCTTCGCCCGGTGAGCGAGCAGATGCGCGCGCGCTTCCAAGCATCAGATGACGTTTCGTTCTGGCAGCTTTGGGTGCAGCGGGAGAGCCGCTGCAAGCGCCGCGGCATCAGCGCCGTCAGCATGAGAAACGGGGAAATGCCGGTCGTTCCCAATGAGCGCGTTTTTGTGTTTTCACCGTTTTCTGATTCTCTTGCAGGTATCTGCACCGATTCAAATGCAGAGACTGACAAGCTGATAAGGCTTACAGTAGACGATCTCATATAAAAGGTTCCGAAGAGCATTCTTCGGAACCTTTTTGCTTTTTGCCTTACAGCTCCACGATGATCGGCTCATGTCCAATCTTTGGCAGCAGAACGTTCAGCAGATCCTCTGTTTTGAATTTGAGGCTCTGCGTGTTGTCACAGGGGTGGCAGGCGAAATACGGCGCGGTATATACGTCCCTGTCCATGACGAGACGGACGGCGTTGCCGCTGTCGTTGTGCAGCCCCAGCACGCTTGCAGACCCGGGCGAGCAGCCCAGCAGCTCCTCCATTTTTTCGGGCGGCGCAAACGAGAGGCGGGACGAGCCGATCTGATGGCTTAGATCCTTGGTGTGAAACGGCTTATCTTCGGGCATGGTGAGCAGGTAAAAGTTCGTCTGCTGGCGGTTGCAGAGAAAGAGATTCTTGCAGATGCGCACGCCCAGCGCGTCCGACACAGCGGCGCAGACTTCCATGGTCTCCGCCTTTTCATGCTCAATGCGCTGATAAGGGATGTGCAGGGAATCGAGCAGCGCATAGCTTGCCATCGCGCGCTCGGAGGCATGCTCCGGCGCAGTGTCGTAGAAGGGGGATACCAACATGCTTATGCCTCTTCTTTCTCTTTCAGCAGTTTTTCACCGGCTTTGTAAATATCGCCCGCGCCGACGGTCAGGATGAGGTCGCCCGGACAGGCGATGCGCGCGAGCGCGGCGGTCACCTTGTCAAGCGTGGGACAGTAGACAGAGCCGGGGATCTCGCGGCAGAGATCCATCGAGGAAATGCCGATGGTGTTCTGCTCGCGCGCGGCGAAAATCTCTGCCAGCACGACCACATCGGGCACGAGAAGCTCCTTGACAAAGTCGTCGAACAGCGCCTTTGTGCGCGTGTAGGTGTGGGGCTGGAAGGCGCAGATGATGCGCTTGTAGGGCAGTGTCTTCGCCATTTCGAGCAGCGCGTGCAGCTCGCCGGGATGATGGGCGTAATCGTCGTAGACGTCCGCGCCGTGGTAGCTGCCCTTGTACTCAAAGCGTCGCCCTGCGCCGGTGAAGGTCGCAAGGCCGAGGCCGACGGCCTCGCCGCTGATGCCGAGAAGGTAGGCGCTGCTCGCCGCAGCCAGCGCGTTCATCACGTTGTGCCGGCCGCCCACGCGCAGAGAGACGTGGGCATAATAGCTGCCGCGGATATAGATGTCAAAACTCGGCAGGCCATCCGTCCAGACGACGTTTTCCGCGCGGCACTGCGCGGCGGGATCGTCGTAGCTGAACCAGAAAATGGGTTGGGAGATGCCCTTGAGCGCATCGCGCGCGCCCTGATCGTCCATATTGGCGACCACGTGCCCGCCGATGGGGACGAGCTCTGCAAAGCGGCGGAAGGAATGCTCCACGTCGGCAAGATCCTTGAAAAAGTCGAGGTGATCGGCCTCCACGTTCAAAATGACCGCCACGGTGGGGAAGAAGCTCAGAAACGAGTTGCAGTATTCGCAGCTCTCGGCGATGATCGTGTCGCCCTTGCCGACGCGATAGCCCGAGTGCAGCAGCTGCAAGGTGCCGCCGATCATCACGGTCGGGTCCTTCTGCGCGGCCATGAAGATGTGCGTGGCCATGCTGGTGGTGGTCGTTTTGCCGTGTGTGCCGGAGATGCAGAGGGCGTTCTTATAGCCCTTCATGATCGCGCCCCAGGCCTGCGCGCGCTCGAAAACGGGGATGCCGCGCGTCACCGCGCCGGAGATCTCGGGGTTATCGTCGTGAATGGCGGCGGTGCGGATGACAAAGTCGCACTCGCCGAGGTTATCTGCCGCGTGGCCGATAGTAACGGGAATGCCAAGCGAGCGCAGATGCTCGACGGCGGGGCCAGCGTTCATGTCGCTGCCCTGAACCTTAAGCCCCATGCCGTGCAGCACTTCTGCAAGCGGGCTCATCGAAACGCCGCCGATGCCTGCAAGATGCGCGCACTTTCCGGGGACGAGATAGGAGAAAATATCCTTTTGGTTGGTCATGGTATCAAATCCTTTCCTTGTGCGATGCACAGGAGATTTACTTTTTACGGATTATCTATTATAATATAGCAACGAACGGAGTGCAATGCTAAAAAAATGATTTTTTGTGAGGGATTTATGCCCATTTTGCCGAAAGAAGTCAAAACTGTCATCGCTGCGCTGCAAAACGCGGGGTATTCGCCCTACCTTGTCGGCGGCTGCGTGCGCGAAATGCTGCGCGGCAAGGAGCCGAGCGATTACGACATGACCTCCGACGCCCCGCCGGAGGAGGTGCTGCACATTTTTGGCGAAAGCGCGCACCCGACGGGTTTACCGCACGGCACGGTGACGGTCGTGAGCGGGGGAATGCCCATTGAGCTGACGACCATGCGGCGCGACGGGGCATACCGGGACAACCGCCACCCAGATTCCGTGACCTTCGGCACGAGCATTGAAGAAGACCTTGCTAGGCGCGATTTTACGGTCAACGCCATCGCGCTTGCGCCCACCGGCGCGCTCATTGATCCTTTCGGCGGGCAGGAGGATCTGAAAGCGGGTGTCCTCCGCTGCGTCGGCGAAGCGGCGCGGCGCTTTGAAGAGGACGCGCTGCGCATTCTGCGCCTTGTGCGCTTTTGCTCGGTGCTTGGCTTTTCTGCGGAGGAAAAAACTGCCCGCGCCGCTCACGAAAAGAGCGCCCTGCTCTCCAATGTTGCGCATGAGCGCGTGTATGCGGAGATGAACAAGCTCCTGCTTGGTGAGAACGTGGGGGCAACGCTTTTGACCTTTCCCGACATACTGGGCGTGCCGATTCCGGAGATTTCACCCTGCGTCGGCTTTGACCAGCGCAATCCGCATCACTGCTTTGATGTCTGGGAGCATACGGCGCGCGCTGTCGCTGCCGTGCCGCCGACGCGGGAACTGCGTTGGACGATGCTCTTTCACGACCTTGGAAAGCCGCAGTGCATGACGCTCGATGCGCAGCTCATTGGCCATTTCTACGGTCACACGGCGCGCTCGGCGCAGCTGGCGGAGGAGATCATGGCGCGGCTGCACTTTGAAAAGACGCTGCGCGACGGCGTGCGCGCAAGGCTTGCGTGCTTTGACGATCTCTTCCCGCCCGAGCGCACGGCGATCCACCGCGAGATGGCGAAACGCGGCAGGGAAGTGACGGCGGATCTCCTTTTGACCAAGTACGCCGACAACGCCGCCAAGACGCCGGACGGGCCAAGCCTCGCGCGGCAGCCGTGGCAGGAAGCGCAGGCGGTCTTTGATGCGCTTGTTGCCGAAAACGCCTGCTGCTCGGTGCATGAGCTTGCGCTCGACGGAGAGGCGCTTGCCGCCCTCGGCTATCGCGGGCGCGAGATCGGCGCGGTGCTTGCGCGGCTGCTGGACGAGGTCGCGGCAGAAAAACTCGAAAATACGCGCGAAGCGCTCGAAAGGCGCGCGCAGCGCCTGTGGCGCAGCGGCTTTGCGCGCCATACCATAGAAAATAAGAAACACTGACCACGGAGGTAAAGCATGGCGAATCTGATGGATTATCTGGACTGGCGCGGCGATCTGACGCTCGCGGTCTCTCCCTTCAACGAGGTGGACGCGCTGATTCTGGCAGAGTTGAGCTTCGTCGATTTTGACGGCATCGTGCCGCCGCCCGAGATCGGGCGCGGTCTTCCGCTGTGCGAGGCGGCGGAGGCATTCTTTGCCCGCCACGGCGGACGCGATGTCGACATGGGCGTTCTGGTGCCGGACGGGATCTCGCAAATGCTGCGAAAGCTGATGGCGAGTCCGCGCTTTCGCAATATGACGCTGAACGGCTACACAGCGCTTTTGGATGACGCAGTCGAGCAGCAGTTTGCAGCGCTGACGATCGACCTTGGCAACGGCAGCATCTATATTTCATTCCGCGGCACAGACGATACGATCGTTGGGTGGAAGGAAGACCTCAATATGGGCTTTTTGGAGGAGATCCCCTCGCAGAAGCAGTCCGTTGCGTATGTTGCGCGTATGGCGCGCCAGTACCCGGACAAGACGATCCGCATCGGAGGACACTCCAAGGGCGGCAACCTTGCCGTTTACAGCGCCGCCAAGAGCGACGGTGCGATCCAGGAGCGCATTGTTGCCGTCCATAACAATGACGGTCCCGGCTTTGCCTGGGACATCAGCGAGACGGCGGGACACAAGCGCATTGCAAGCCGTATCCACACGGTACTGCCGCAGACATCGGTCGTCGGCATGCTCATGGAGCATGAAAAACACTATCAGGTCGTGCATTCGACCTACGACGGGCTCTATCAGCACGACGGCTTTTCCTGGCAGGTGCTGGGGACGCAGTTTGTGCATCTCGATGATGTCTCCCGCGAGGGGAAACTCGTCGATGAAGCGCTCTCTGCCTGGGCGGATTCGCTCAACACCCAGCAGCGCGAGGCGCTGGCCGACGCGCTTTACAGTGTATTCACCGCCTCGGGTGCAAAGACGCTCAGTGACCTTAACGAGGAAAAGCTCAAAAGTGCTGCGGCGATGCTCAAGACCTACAAAAATCTCGACCGCGAGACCCGGCGCATGGTCACGGAGGCGCTGATGCTCTTTTTCCGCCTGAGCACAAAGAGCTTTGTTCTCGACACGCAGGAGGAGAGCAGCCGCGAGATCGAGAATATCCGCAGAAAGATCTCTGAGCAGTATCAGAAATTACTGGAACGAAAAAAGTAAAAAAAGGGTGCTCTCTTTGATAAGAGAGCACCCTTTTTGCGTATTTTGAGGTAGGAGCGTTCTTTACTCTGCACTCGGCAGCTTTGCAGCCGGCTTCATCAGCAGTGCGCAGATGATGACAGCGAGAATGGTGTTGGGCAGCATATAGGTGCCGTTATACAGAATGGAATAGGTGACGGGGGAGGTCATGGTCATGCCCATGAATTCCTCGGGCATATACTGTGCGTAGACCGTCACGCCGGAGATGAAGTGAATGATAAAGCGGCCGAAGCAGCCAACGAGCGCCGCGATGGGAAGCTTGGAATAGTTGTTGTTCTTGGCGCGCAGAAGACCCGCGAAGCCAACAGCGGCGTAAGCAAGGGAATAGTCGAAGATGATGGAGACCCAGCTCACAGCGAAGCCCTCGGCAAAGAAATACTTGAGCGTACCGAAGGCAAGACCGGCGAGCAGACCCCAGGGTGCGCCCCAACGCACAGCGAAGAGGATCAGCGGGATCATCACGAGGTTGATCGAGCCGCCGAAGCCGCCGAACGAAAGGCCGATGGGGATCTTGATGTAGCTCAGAACGAGCGCGAGGGCGATGCAGATGCCGCCTTCAGCCAGGCGGCGGGTGCTGGAGTGGGTGGACGTGTTGCTCATGTGAGATTCCTCCTATTGAAGTGAAATGTGCCCCTGTCCGCGCCGCGGCATGAAAGAAGCACCGCGGCGTCGACGTCACGGTGCAAAGTTAGGCAAGATGCTTTGCATTCCTACGCCGGCATTACCCGGATCAGGTCTGAGGGACAGCGACGGCAATACGCCGCATCACAGCCGGCTTGCGCCAGCGCCCCTTGCAGGTACGGCGCAATCTTAGCGCATCGGCCGAGGTTTGTCAAGCTTTGTGCGGGAAAAGCGTAATTTCAAAAATAGAATAGCGGAATTTAGAATTGGTGTTGCGTCTTTGTTGTGCTTGTGATACAATAAAATTAGTTAGGCAACCAAAATAATTGTGATATTTGCAATTTTCTTGCGGACAGGAGATCTGAAATGGCTGCATTTGTTGTCAACGGTACACCGGTCACGGTGGAGAAAAATCAAAAACTCATTCGCTTTCTGCGCGATGAGCTGCACTTGACGAGCGTAAAAGATGGCTGCAGCGAGGGCGCGTGCGGCACCTGCCATGTCCTCATCGATGGCAAGCCGACCAAGGCCTGTATCCCGCAGACCGACAAGCTGGATGGGAAGCACATCGTCACGGTCGAGGGACTTTCTGACTTTGAAAAGGAAGCCTTCACTTATGCTTTCGGCGAGGCGGGCGCGGTGCAGTGCGGCTTTTGTATTCCCGGTATGGTGATCTCGGCCAAGGCGCTTCTTGACCAGAACCCCGATCCCACGCGCGAGGAGGCGGCCTTCGCCATTCGCAACAACATCTGCCGCTGCACGGGCTATGTCAAGATTATCGACGGTATCCTGCTCGCGGCAAAGATCCTGCGCGAAGGAAAGATCCCCCAAAAGGAGGAGGATTTTCAGATCGGCTCGCGCGTGCATCGCATTGATGTTGCCGAAAAGGTGCAGGGCTACGGGAAATATCCCGACGACGTTTATGTTGACGGCATGTGCTATGGCGGCGCGGTGCGCAGCGAATATCCGCGCGCCCGCGTGCTCTATATCCGCACGAAGGAGGCGGAGGAGCTTCCGGGCGTTGTGTGCGTGCTGACGGCGAAGGATATTCCCGGTCAGCAGAACGTCGGCCACATCCAGAAGGACCAGCCCACGCTCGTCGGCGAGGGAGAGATCACGCAGTATCTCGGCGACGCGGTGGCGCTCGTCTGCGCGCGCGATCAGGAAACACTCGAACGGGCGAAAAAGCTCGTGCGTGTTGTCTATGAAGAGCTTCCTGCGGTACACAGCCCCGAGGAAGCGAAGATCCCCGGCGCGCCGGAGGTCATCATGGGCAACCGCGGCAACGTGCAGGCGCACCGCCATGTCTCGCGCGGCAACGCCGACGAGGCCATTAAAAATTCCAAGTATGTTTTACACGAAAAGTTTCAGACCCCGTGGACGGAGCACGCTTTTTTGGAGCCGGAATGCTGTGTAGCAATTCCACTTGACAACGGCGGCGTGAAGCTCCTGACCACTGACCAGAGCGCGCACACCACGCAGCACGAGTGCTCGGCGATGCTCGGCGTCGATTTTGCGCACTGCCAGGTTGAAAATATGCTTGTCGGCGGCGGCTTCGGCGGAAAAGAGGATATGTCCGTGCAGCATCACGCGGCGCTCATCGCGTACATCGCGCGCGTGCCGGTGAAGGTGAAGCTTTCGCGTCAGGAATCCATTCTCGTCCACCCCAAGCGCCACCCGATGTGGATGGACTTTACGATGGGCTGCGACGAAAACGGCATTATTCAGGGCGTGAAGGCGAAGGTCGTGTCCGATACCGGCGGCTTTGCCTCTCTCGGCGGCCCTGTGCTTGAGCGCGCCTGTACACACGCGGCGGGTCCCTACCATTATGAAAACTTTGAGATCGAAGGTCACGCCTACTATACGAACAACCCGCCTGCGGGCGCATTCCGCGGCTTCGGTGTGACGCAGACCTGCTTTGCGACCGAAACACTTTTGAACGAGATGGCGGATCTTGTCGGCATCTCCCCGTGGGAGATCCGCTACCGCAACGCCATTCGCCCCGGCGAGGTGCTGCCCAACGGCCAGATCGTCGGGCCGGAGACCGGCCTTGTCGAAACGCTCGAGGCCATCAAGCCCTACTATGACGAAGCGGTCAAAAACGGCGAACCGGTCGGCCTTGCCTGTGCGATGAAGAATGCGGGCGTCGGCGTGGGACTTCCCGACTACGGGCGCTGCAAGCTCGTTATTGATGAGGAAGGTAAGGTGCATATCCGTACCGGTGCGTCATGCATCGGGCAGGGGCTCGGTACGGTGCTTGTGCAGATAGTGGTGACGAACGCCGGACTCAGGCGCGAGGATGTGGTCTATGACGGCAACAGCACGTTCATTACGCCCGACAGTGGCGATACCTCCGGCTCGCGCCAGACACTCATCACGGGCGAGGCCTGCCGCCGCGCCTGCCTGCTGCTGCGCGACGCGATGGAGAACCGTTCGCTCAGCAATCTTGCCGGACAGGAGTTTTACGGCGAGTATTACGCCAAGACAAACCCGCTCGGCGCCGATGTGCCAAACCCTGTGAGCCACGTTGCCTACGGCTATGCGACGCAGATGTGCATTGTCGACAAGGAAACGGGCCTTATCAAAAAGATGGTCGCCGCGCACGACGTCGGCAAGGCCATCAATCCGCTCTCCTGTGAAGGACAGATCGAGGGCGGCGTTGTGATGAGCATGGGCTATGCCCTCACGGAGAAGTTCCCGCTCGACCATGGCAAGCCCACGGCGAAGTACGGTATGCTCGGCCTTTTCCGCGCCAATCAGATCCCCGAAATCAAGGCGCTTGTCATCGACAAGCCCGGACTTAACCTTGCAAACGGCGCCATCGGCATCGGCGAGATCACGTCCATCCCCACGGCGCCTGCGATCGCGGACGCTTACTTCCGCTATGACGGCGAGCGCCGGCGCAGCCTGCCGCTCGACCACACGCCCTACAAAAAATAAACCATCAGGAGACGCAATGAAACACGTTCTCATCATTTATACCGGCGGCACGATCGGCATGACGCGCACCGACAATGGCTATGCGCCGCGCTCCGGTTACTTCCGCGCCGCGCTTGACGCAATTTCCGACCTTCATTCGTCCGAAATGCCCGCGTGGGACTTTATGGAGCTCTCGCCTCTGCTGGACTCATCCAATATGACCGTGCACGAGTGGAACCGCATCGCAGAGATGATCGCGCAGCAGTACGACAGTTACGACGGTTTTGTTGTTCTGCACGGTACGGATACGATGGCCTACACGGCCTCGGCACTGTCGTTTATGCTCGGTGGGCTTGATAAGCCCGTCGTGCTCACCGGCTCGCAGATCCCGCTGTGCGAGATCCGCAGCGACGGACGTGACAATCTCATCACCGCCCTGCTCATCGCAGGGGAGGGCGTCGTGCGCGAGGTGTGCCTTTACTTTGGCGGAAAGCTGCTGCGCGGCAACCGCGCGACGAAGTACTCCGCCGACGGGCTCATCGCCTTCGTTTCGCCCAATTACCCGATCCTTGCCGAGGCGGGGATCAGCATTCGATACAACGAATCCGCCCTTCTGCCGGGGCAGAAAGGCGGATTGAAGCTCCAGACACTTGACCCGGTTCCCATCGGGGTCATCAAGGTCTTTCCGGGAATTCAGTTTTCTCTCTTTGAGTCCATCATGACCGAGAAGCTGCGCGGCATCGTCATCGAGACCTTCGGCGCGGGCAATATCCCCGGCGACGGGGACGCGCTGCTGCCCATCATCCGCAAGGCCTTCCAGAACGGCACGGTGCTCACGGTCTGCTCCCAGTGTCCGCAGGGCGCGGTGTCGCTCGGCGCGTATGAGACTTCCAGCGCGCTGAAAAAGGCCGGTGCAGTCAGCGGACTTGATATGACGACCGAGGCTGCCGTCGCCAAGCTCTACTATCTTTTCTCCCTCAATCTCGGCAAGGAGGAGATCAAGCGGGCGATGGAGCAGGATCTTCGCGGCGAGATCACCGTTCTCTGATCGCGGCAAGCGCCGCCTTTGTGTCCACATCGCGCAGCTCGGCTTCCGGCGATTCGAAGAGCAGCAGCGCATCTAAGTGATTTTTGATGACCGCGCTGCCGCCGACGTCACCTTCAAGCGCGAGAAGTTCCGGGAAGAAGCGGGCGGGGAAGAGGCAGGGATTGCCCCGCGCGCCGTTGTGTCCGAGAGCAACGATGCACTCGCGGTGCGATGAAAAGAAATTGACCTCGCGCGCGAGTGTCTCGCGCCGCAGCAGCGGCTGGTCAGCCACCATGAAGCAGATGGCGTCGCAATCAGAAAGTGCGCGCGCGCCGAGACGGATCGTTTCGCTCTGGCCGCGCTCGGGGTGCCCGTTTTGAAGCGTTTCAAAGCCGCGCTCTTTTGCAAGCGCCGTGATCTCCGGATACTGCGTGACGACGAGCACGCGCGCAAAGCATTCGCGCGGAATGGCATCCAGCGCGTGTTCGATGAGCGATCTTCCGTCCCATGCCGCGCAGAGCAGTTTATTTTCGCCGAAGCGCTCGGCATTTCCGGCCGCCATGAGCAGGCAGCCGACGGTAAGTTTCTCCCGCACCGTGATCATCCCTTCCTGAGCGTTCGTTTTCTCCACTATAGCAAAGGAAAACGAGCAGAGCAAGCAGAAAAACATGGCACTTTCTCTAAAATGTGCGACTTGATGGCTGTACAAACTGTGCAAGCCGTGCTAAAATCTTGGAAAAAGCAGGCTGTGCGTCCGCCGCGCAGGGCGGCGCTCTTTCATAGGAGGTAAGCAAGATGAGCAAAGTAGGAAAAAGTGAGATCCGCGTCGATGCGTTCGACAAGGTCACCGGACGCACCAAATACTATGAGGACCAGATGCCGAACGGTGCGCTCTATGTGCGCATCAAGCATTCCACCATTGCACACGGATTCGTCAAGTCGATCGACAAATCGGCGGCGGAGGCCATTCCCGGCGTTGTGAAGGTGCTGACCTGCTTCGATGTGCCAGAGCATTGCTTCCCGACGGCGGGACACCCCTGGTCGATGGACCCGGGGCATCAGGACGTGGCCGACCGCAACCTCTTAAACCGCCACGTGCGCTACTACGGCGATGACGTTGCGGCCGTCATCGCGGAGGACGAGGTCTCGGCTATGCAGGGCGTGCGCGCGCTCAAGGTCGAATATGAGGAACTCCCCTTCGTGCTCGACGTGCAGAAGGCGATGGAAGAGGACGCGCCCCTCATTCACGAGAATTTCCCGGGAAATATCCTAAAGCACACGGATATCCGCAAGGGGAATTATCAGGAGGCCATTCAGGAGCCCGGACTCATCAAGGTCGAGGGCTGGTACGATACCCCCACCGTGCAGCACAGCCACATTGAAAACCACGGCTGCTATGCCTACGAGGAAAACGGGCGCATCGTCGTCGTTTCCTCCACGCAAATTCCGCACATCATCCGCCGCATCGTCGGTCAGGCGCTTGGGCGTCCGTGGGCAGACGTGCGCATCATCAAGCCTTACATCGGCGGCGGCTTTGGCAACAAGCAGGACGCGCTCTACGAGCCACTGTGCGCGTGGTGCTCCACGCAGGTCGCAGGGCGCTGCGTGCGCATCGACTGCTCGCGCGAGGAGACCTTCGTCTCTAACCGCGTGCGCCACGCCATCCGCTTCCATATCATCACATGGCTCAGAAAGGACGGCTCCATCGCCGCGCGCAAGGTCGAGTGCTTCTCCAATCAGGGCGCTTACGCCTCGCACGGCCACTCGATCGTCGCAAAGGCAATGGGCTCGTTCCCGCAGATCTACCCCTGCGAGAATTTTGAGGGCGACGCCTACACCGTTTACACCAACCGTCCCGCCGCAGGCGCGATGCGCGGTTACGGTATGCCGCAGGCCTCATTCGCGGACGATGCGAACATCGACGAGTGCGCGAAGGCTGTCGGCATCGAGCCTCTCGAATACCGCATGAAGTACATCATGCCCAAGGGCTTCCACGACGGCTTCTCGGGCAATACAAATTACTACGATTCCTTCCGCGACTGCCTTGAAAAGGGCAAGGCCTACATCGATTACGACCGCAAGGTGAAGGAATTTGCAAGCGATACCGGCCCCATTCGCCGCGGCATCGGCGTTGCAGCGTTCTGGTACAATACGGCGGTCTATCCCATCTCGCTGGAGACCTCTTCCAACCGCATGCTTTTGAACCTCGACGGCACGGTGACGATGCAGTGCGGTGAGACGGAGATCGGGCAGGGCGCGGACACGGCCTATGCGCAGATGACGGCCGAGGCCATCGGCCTTGCAAGCTACCGCGACGTACACATTGTCTCCTGCCAGGATACCGACATTACGCCCACGGGTCTTGGCGCTTATGCAAGCCGCCAGACCTATGTTGCGGGATTTTCCATCCGCCAGACGGCGGCGCTCCTGCGCGAGAAGATCTTAGCTTACGCGGCAAAGCTCACCCGTCAGGCAATTTCCAACATGGATATTATCGACGGAAACATCGTCCGCAGCGGCGACGGCGCGGTGCTCATGTCGCTCAAGGAACTTGCGATGACCGCACAGTACAACGCCGCGGATTCCGAGCACATCACCGCCGAGTCGACCTTTACCATTCGCAACAATGCCTACTCCTTCGGCTGCACCTTTGCCGAGGTCGAGGTCGATATCCCGATGTGCAAGGTCACGCTCAAGGACATCATCAATGTCCACGACTGCGGAAACCTCATCAACCCCGCCCTTGCGGAAGCGCAGGTACACGGCGGCATGTCCATGGCCATCGGCTTCGGCCTGAGCGAGCAGCTCCTCTTCGACGAAAAGACGGGAAAGCCCCTCAACAACAATCTGCTCGACTACAAGCTCTCGACCGTGATGGATCATCCGCACCTTGAGGCGCAGTTTGTTGAAAATCCGGAGCCGACCTCGCCGTTCGGCACGAAGGCACTCGGTGAACCGCCCGCCTGCTCGGGCGCGCCCGCTATCCGCAACGCCATCTACAACGCCACCGGCGTTGCCATCGACACCATTCCCATCACGCCCCACGTCCTGTACGCTGAGTTCAGCCGTGCGGGGCTGATCCGCGACAGCTGGAAGGAGGAGAAGTGAGCCATGTATGATATGAAAGCGCTCTACGAGGCGGAAAGCGTTGAAAACGCCATCGCCCTTCGCTTGGAGCATCCCGAGGCGCAGATCATCGCCGGCGGCAGCGACGTGCTTGTGCAGATGCGCGAGGGCAAGCGCGCCGGAAAAGAGCTGATCTCCATCTACGGCCTTGACGAGCTGCGCGGCGTAACAATCGACAGTGATGAGAACATTCGCATCGGCTCTCTCACGAGCTTTTCTCACATCACGCGCGACCCCATCATTCAAAAGTACATCGGTGTCCTCGGCGAGGCGGTCGATCAGGTCGGCGGCCCGCAGATCCGAAATATCGGCACCATCGGCGGCAACACCTGCAACGGCGTGACGAGCGCGGATTCCGCTTCCACGCTGCACGCATGGGAGGCCATCGTCGAGCTGACGGGAAGAAGCGGTATCCGCTGTCTGCCCATCAAGGATTTTTACATCCGGGCAGGTCAGGTCGACATCCGCGCAGAGGAAGGCGAGATCCAGACAGCCATCATTATTCCGAAGGCAAGCTATGAAAACTGCTCTGGCCACTACATCAAGTACGCCATGCGCAACGCGATGGACATTGCAACGCTCGGGTGCAGCGTGAACGTGCGTCTTTCTCCCGATAAGAAGACCATCGAACGCGCCCGCATCGCCTACGGCGTCGCCGGCCCCGTGCCGATGCGCTGCCCAAGCGCGGAGGAAGCTGCCAAGGATAAACCCTTAACACTTGAGACGGCGGAGGCCTTTTCACTTGCCGTGCTGAAGGATATCCACGCGCGCGACAGCTGGCGCGCCTCCAAGGCCTTCCGTGAGCATATCGCCGTGGAAATGGCCAAGCGCTGCCTGATCGAATCCATCAAACGGGCGGGAGGTGCGATCAAATGAGTCAGTACAAACTGGTTAGATTTAATCTGAACGGCAAGAACGTTGAAAAAATGGTCGACGTGCGCGCATCGCTCACCGATATGCTGCGCAACGACTACCACATGACCTCCGTGAAAAAGGGCTGCGAGGTCGGCGAGTGCGGCGCGTGCAACGTCATCATCGACGGCGAGGCGTTCAACTCCTGTATCTATCTTGCCGTCTGGGCAGACGGTAAGCACATCCGCACACTCGAGAGTTTGATGGGCGAGGACGGCGAGCTGAGCGACATTCAGCAGGCCTTTCTGGAGGAAGCGGCCGTGCAGTGCGGCTTCTGCACGCCGGGCTTCATCATGACCGCAGTCGAAATTCTGGAGAGCGGGAAGTTCTATTCGGACGATGAGCTGCGCAAGCTCCTCTCCGGCCATCTCTGCCGCTGCACGGGCTATGAAAATATTTTCCGCGCCGTGAAAAAGACGATGTATCGCCGTCTTGGCAAGGAATTCGACGCTTGAATTCCTGCTTTTACAAATTCCGAACAGGAAAAAATATTGCCCTCAGGCAAAAGTGGTGCTATAATACAGTCAGCACCACTTTTGTTTTATCTGTTTCAAGGCGCTGAAAAAGGAGGAATCACTATGGTCATTACGGTTGGCAGACAATACGGCAGCGGCGGGCGCGAGATCGGCACCATGCTTGCCAAGCAGCTCGGCATTGCCTATTACGACGATATGCTGCTCAAGGAAGCGGCGGAGGAGAGTGGGCTTTGCGAAGAGCTGTTCCGTTCCTTTGATGAACGCCCGAAGAGCTTTCTCTATTCCATCGCAATGGATCCCTACTCCTTCTCGATGAACCACGTGACGCCCAAGGGTTCCATCGAACAGCAGGTGTACCTTGCGACCTACGATACGATCAAAAAGCTTGCGGACAAAGGCCCCTGCGTGCTCATCGGCCGCTGCGCGGACTACGCGCTGAAGGATCGCGACGACGTCATCAATGTTTTCGTCACCGCCCCGATCGAAAACCGCATCAAGCGCGTTGCCGCCAGAAACGGCATCACCGAAAACGAGGCAAAGGACCGCATCAAAAAGACGGATAAGTCCCGCGCGTCTTACTACAACTATTATTCCGCCAAGGATTGGGGCGACGCGAAGAGCTACGATCTCTGCATTGATTCGAGCCTGCTCGGCATTGACGGTACCGTTGAGCTGCTCAAGGAGCTCATCCGCATCAAGGGCATCAAGTAAGCAAAGGTATAAAAAGCAGCCGTGCCAGCACGGCTGCTTTTTTCTGCGCTGCGGGGGGGACAGAAGCATGACAAAAAAGAAAGAAACGAATTTGTAAAAAGTTTGTGTTTCCCCCTATGCAAGCGCACAAAAATACGCTAAAATAGGATTCGTGAAATCATATAGTAAATTCCTGAAAGGGGAGAGTACGAGTATGGCTCAATTGAAGTATAAGCGCGTGCTGCTCAAGATCAGCGGCGAGGCGCTGGCAGGCGACAAGCATTTTGGTTTCGACTTTGATGTTGTTTCCAAGGTGTGCGACGTAATCAAGCAGTGCAGCGAGATGGGCGTGGAAATGGGCATCGTCATCGGCGGCGGCAACTTCTGGCGCGGCGTGAAGAATGGCGAAGGTTACATTGAGCGCACCCGTGCCGACCACATGGGTATGCTGGCCACCGCGATGAACTGCATGGCGGTTGCGGACGTTTTGCAGCAGAAGGGCGTTGATGTGCGCGTGCAGACGGCGCTTGAGATCAAAGAAGTTGCCGAGCCCTATATTCGCGCCCGCGCGATCCGGCACCTCGAGAAGGGCCGCGTGGTGCTCTTCGGCTGCGGCATCGGTTCGCCGTTTTTCTCGACCGACACGGCGGCAGTTCTTCGCGCGGCGGAGATCAATGCCGATGTGATCCTGCTTGCCAAAAACATCGACGGCGTTTACAACGCCGACCCCGCCAAAGATGCCAATGCCGTCAAGTATGATGCCATCACCTATGAAGAGGTTCTGGCGCAGCACCTTGCCGTTATGGATTCCACGGCCACGTCCCTCTCGATGGACAACCACATTCCCGTGCTTGTCTTTGCCCTCAAGGATCCCGAGAACATCCTTCGCGCGGTGCAGGGCGAGAAAATCGGTACCATCGTCGGCGAAAACTGAGAAGATCCCGCAAAAGCGGTTTGATTACAACAATTTTTGAGGAGGTTTCCCCATGAATAAAGAAGATTATAAGGTCTATTCCGACAAAATGAGAAAGAGCATCGAGTCTGTTTCGGCAGACTTCGCTTCCGTGCGCGCAGGCCGCGCCAACGCTGCCGTGCTCGACCGCATCAGCGTTGACTACTATGGCTCTCCCACGCCCATTCAGCAGATCGCGGCCATCGCCTCTCCTGATCCGCGTCAGCTCGTCATCACCCCGTGGGACGGCACGGCGCTCAAGCCCATTGAGCGCGCCATTCAGGAGTCTGACCTTGGCATCAACCCGCAGAACGACGGCAAGTCCATTCGCCTGAACTTCCCGCAGCTCACGGAGGAGCGCCGTAAGGAGCTCGTCAAGCAGATCCATAAGTATTCCGAGAACGGCAAGGTCGCTATCCGCAATATTCGCCGCGATGCGATGGAAGCGTTCAAGAAAAAGCAGAAGGCCAGCGAGATCACCGAGGACGATCTGAAGGTCGCCGAAAAGGATCTTCAGAAGCTGACTGACGATATGAGCAAAGAGATCGACGCCCTTCTCGAAAAGAAAGAGAAGGAGCTCATGGCGGTCTGATATGGGTCTCTTTTCCCGAGAGAACAAGGCAGGGCAGGTTGATTTGAACAACCTGCCTTGTCATGTTGCCGTCATTATGGACGGCAATGGCCGCTGGGCACAAAAGCGAGGCCTTCCGCGCTCGGCAGGGCACAAGGCAGGCGCCGAAACGTTTCGAAAGCTCGGCACTTACTGCAAGCATCTCGGCATTGATTACCTGACGGTCTATGCCTTTTCCACCGAGAACTGGAAGCGACCGAAGGACGAGGTCGACGGCATCATGCGCCTTTTGGAGCAGTACCTGCACGAGTGCATCGACACGATGGAAAAGGACGGCAACCGCCTGCGCTTTCTGGGCGACCTCAGCGTGCTGACGCCGGAGCTGAGAGCGCTCATCGACGAAACGAATGAGATCTCCTCCCGCATCGAGGGCTTTCAGGCCAATGTCTGCCTCAACTACGGCGGGCGCGACGAAATTCTGCACGCCGCCCGCGCCTTCGCGCGCGACTGTGCAGCAGGGGAGCAGAATATTGACGGCCTGACGGAGGAGAGCTTCTCGCACTACCTCTATTCAGACGGCCTGCCCGATCCCGATCTTCTCATCCGCCCCGGCGGGGAGAAGCGCATCAGCAATTACCTTTTGTGGCAGTGCGCGTACAGTGAGTTCTACTTCTGCGACACGCTCTGGCCCGACTTCACCGAGAAAGAATTCGACAAGGCGCTCATTGCGTATCAGCAGCGCGAGCGGCGCTTCGGCGGACTGAAACAGGAGAAACAGAAATGAAACAAAGATGGTTGGTGGTGATTGTTGGATTGCCGGCGCTGCTCGCCGTGCTGATTGCCTGTCCCGCATGGGCGACGATGCTCGTCGTCTGCGGCATCGCGGGCATTGCGGCCTATGAGCTGCTGCACGTGGCAGGCAAAGATGTGCCGATGAGCGTATATGTGCTCACGATCGCGAGCGCCGCAGCGCACGAGGTGCTGCTCTATTACCGTGAATGGACGTTTTTCGGTACGCTCGAAACCGTGACAGTGCTGCGCTGGGCGTTCGTCATGCTGCTGTTTTTGATCGCCGTGCATCGCTTCGGCGGGGAAGAACCGCTTACGTTTTCTACGCTCTGCGTTGCGGTCGTTGGTGGCATCGTGTTTCCCACGCTCTATAGCGCCATTGCGCTGCTGCGGGGCTGCGCGGACTTCGGCAAGCTCTATGTGCTCGCGCCATTCTGTGTCGCCTTTGTGGGCGATGCGCTGTCGATGTATTTCGGTATGTGGTTCGGCAAGCGCAAGATGGCGCCGCACGTCAGCCCGCACAAGACCTGGGCAGGCGCGATCGGCGGGCCCATCGGCAGCGCGCTTGCGCTGGTGCTGCTCGGCCTTGTCGGGCAGAAATTGCTCGGCTATGCCCCCAATTACCTCATGCTGATTCTCGTCGGCGTGGTGGCGAATATCTTCGGCCAGCTTGGCGACCTTTCGATGTCGCTCATCAAGCGCGAGGCGGGAATCAAGGACTACAGCCACCTTTTCCTGACGCACGGCGGTATGCTCGACCGTTTTGACTCCAGCATGTTCATCGCGCCCATCGTGTGGTTTGCGGTCAGCGGAGGCTTACTATGACAAGGAGTATCGCTTTACTCGGCTCCACCGGCTCCATCGGCCGCCAGACGCTTGAGGTGGCGCGCGAGCTGGGGCTTTCCGTCGCCGCATTGACGGCGAACAGAAGTGTTGATCTCATCGAACAGCAGGCGCGGGAATTCTCCCCGCGTCTTGCCGTGCTTTATGACGAAGATGCGGCGCGGGAGCTTCGCGCGCGCCTTTCGGATACGAAGATCCAAGTCCTCTCCGGCATGGAGGGGCTTTTGGCCGCTGCCACGGCGGAGGACGCCGACACGGTCGTGACTGCCGTGATGGGCATGATTGGCCTCAAGCCGACGCTTGCCGCCATCGAGAAGAAAAAGCGCATTGCGCTTGCCAACAAAGAAACGCTCGTCTGCGCGGGTGAGCTTGTGGTGGACGCGGCGGAAAAATACGGCGCGGAGATCGTGCCCGTCGACAGCGAGCACAGCGCGATCTTTCAGTGCTTGCAGGGCTGCCGTGACCGCGGCGAGATCAAGCGCTTGATCCTGACCTGCTCGGGCGGGCCGTTCTACGGTTTGAGCGCACGGGAGCTCGCGACAAAAACGAAGGCGGACGCGCTCCGACACCCCAACTGGACGATGGGCGCGAAGATCACCATCGACTCGGCGACGCTCATGAACAAAGGCCTTGAGATCATTGAGGCCATGCGCCTTTACCGCCTGCCGCTTTCTCAGGTCGACGCGGTCATTCACCGCCAGAGCATTGTGCATTCGCTCGTGGAGTTCCACGACGGGGCGATGCTCGCCCAGCTTGGGACGCCGGATATGAAGCTGCCCATTCGCTACGCGATGACGTATCCAATGCGGGCCGTTTCGCCCGCCGAACCGCTTGATCTCCTCAAATGCCCGCCGCTTACCTTTGCCGAGCCCGACGAGGAAGTCTTTCGCTGCCTGAAGATCGCAAGACAGTGCGCTTCCGCCGGCAATGTCTGCTGCGCGGTAATGAACGGCGCGAACGAGGAGGCGGTCGCAGCCTTCCTGCGCGACAAAATCGGCATTTGCAAGATCCCCGACCTCATTGAAGCGGCGCTTGACGCAGTGCCTACGGTATATCAGCCGCAGCTTTCGGATATTCTGGAAGCAGACCGCCGCGCACGCGAGGTCGTGCGGGCGCGTTTGAACTGACCTTTTGATAGGAGAGACCATGGTTTATATTCTTATTGCAATCCTGATTTTCGGCGTGCTCATCGCCGTGCACGAGCTTGGCCATTTTCTGGCGGCCAAGGCCTGCGGTGTGCGTGTCAACGAGTTTTCCATCGGTATGGGGCCTCAGCTCCTGCATAAGACGAAGGGGGATACCGAGTATTCCCTGCGCCTTCTGCCCATCGGCGGCTACTGCGCCATGGAGGGTGAGGACGAGGACTCCGACGATGAGCGCGCGCTGAATCGGCAGGCCTGGTGGAAGAAACTCATCATCTTTGTCGCGGGCGCATTTATGAATTTTCTGACGGGGCTTCTCATCATCGTCTGCCTCTATGCGGGCGCGCAGGGATTCTACACCTCGGAGATCATCGAACTGAATCCCGACTTTCCGCAGCAGGGGGAGGACGGCCTGATGCCCGGTGACGTCATCTACGCCATCAACGGAGAGCGCGTCTATTTGAAGAGCGACGTGTCGCTCATCATGGGTCTTAGCGACACGGGGAAAATCGACATGACGGTGCTGCGCGACGGCAAGAAGCTCGAGCGCACGCTCACAAAACAAGTCTACACCGACGAAAACGGCAAGGAGTACGAGGCCTATGGCTTCACCTATGGCGGTATCGTCAAGGCAACGCCTCTTCTGCGACTGCAATACAGCTGGTATCAGACGATGGACTATGTCCGCATTGTGCGTCTAAGCCTGCAAATGCTGCTTTCGGGCGCGGCGGGCGTGAACGATCTGAGCGGCCCGGTCGGCATCGTCTCGACCATCACGGAGGTCGGCAAGGAGACCGAGGCCGAGGCTGGCTTTGGCGCGGCGCTCGAGAGCATCCTCTACTTCGCCGCGATGTTCGCGGTGAACCTCGCCGTGATGAACCTGCTGCCGCTGCCCGCGCTCGACGGCGGACACGTGCTGTTCCTGCTTGTCAACGGGATCGCCGTGCTGCTGTTCAAAAAGGAGATTCCGTCCAAGTACCTGAACGTCATCAACGGCATTGGCTTTGCGCTTTTAATGGCGCTGATGCTGTTCGTCACGTTCCATGATATCATCAAGCTCCTGTAAGGAGGACAAATTATGAGCAAGCAAATTATCGCGGGCGGTGTCGCCATCGGCGGCGGCGCGCCGGTCACGATCCAGTCGATGTGCAATACGCACACCGAGGACGCCGAGGCCACCATCGCGCAGATCCATGCGCTCGAGGCGGCAGGCTGCGAGATCGTGCGCGTCACCGTGCCTACCATGGAGGCCGCGCACGCGCTGAGCAAGATCAAGGAGAACATCTCCATTCCGCTTGTCGCGGACATTCACTTTGACTATCGCCTTGCTGTGGAAGCGGCGGCACGCGGCGCGGATAAGATCCGCATCAACCCCGGCAACATCGGGGGAGAGGATCGCGTCAAGGCGGTCGTGGACGCCTGCCGGAAACACAAGGTTCCCATTCGCATCGGTGTAAATGGCGGCTCACTGGAAAAGGAGCTGCTCGCAAAATACGGCCGCGTGACGCCGGAGGCGCTTGTGGAGAGCGCGCTCGGCCATGTGCGCCTGCTTGAAAAATTTGACTTTACCGATATTTGTCTCTCGGTTAAAAGCTCCGATGTGCCGCTCAACATGGCGGCCTATCGGCTGCTGCACGAAAAGGTCGACTATCCGCTCCACCTCGGCGTGACCGAGGCGGGCACGCCCTCAATGGGACTTTTGAAGTCCGCCATCGGCATCGGCGGCCTTCTCTGCGAGGGCATCGGCGATACGATGCGCGTTTCCCTCACGGCGGACCCCGTGGAGGAGATCTATGCCGCCAAGCGCATTTTGCAGGCCTGCGGCATCCGCCGCAGCGGCGTGAACCTCGTCTCCTGCCCGACGTGCGGCCGCACGGCGTACGACATGATCCCGATCGCCGAGGAGTTGGAGCGCCGTCTTGCCGACTGCAAGAAGAATATCACGGTTGCCGTGATGGGCTGCGTCGTCAACGGGCCCGGTGAGGCCTCGGCCGCCGATATCGGCGTGGCCGGCGGTAAAGGTGAGGGCATGATTTTCCGAAAAGGAAAAATCCTTTACAAAGTGCCGCAGGAAAAGCTTGTCGACGCTTTGATGGAGGAAATCAAAAAACTCTGACCGAGCGGAAACGATACTGAGATAAGGTTGTGGCTATGGCACAAAAGATTCCTTTTTTTGAATTATTCACCGACTTTTCGCCGGATTTTGACCTGCGCGTCCCGCTCAACGCCGCGATGGTCACGAACATGGTGCTCGAGCCGGAAAAGCGCACGATGACGCTCGACATGACCGTGCGCGCGGAGATGAACGACTCGACGCGCGAAACGGTCGAGCAGCTTCTTGCGCGCAATTACGACTTAAAGCGCGTGGACATCCACGTCAAATCAACGGCGGAGGCCTTTCCCGATATGATGAAAAACGCGGGCCGCAAGGTGAGCGGCAGCGGCAGCGTCATTATGGGACGCGAGATTGCAAAGGGGAGAGTGCTTCCCATCAGCGAGCTGACGCCCAAGGCCGGCCACGTTGTTGTCGAGGGCAAAGTCTTCAAGTTCGACTGCCACGAGACGCGCCGCGCAGGCGTGTGGACGATGCTGCTTGAGATGACGGACTACGAGGGATCGCTCATCATCCGCCGGAGTCTTCCGGAGCGCGAGGCGGTCGAGCTGAACGGCAAGATCGCCAACGGCATGTGGCTGCGCGTCAGCGGGCGCATGGAGCTTTCCTTCGACGGCAAGGACATGCAGCTCAACCCGCAGGACATCATGCAGATCGAGCACGAGGAGCGCAAGGACACGGCGGAGGAAAAGCGCGTGGAGCTGCATCTGCACACGCGCATGTCCAACATGGACGCGCTGACCGACACGGCCGCCGCCGTCAAGCGCGCGATCAAGTGGGGAATGCCCGCCATCGCCATTACCGACCACGGTGTGGCACAGAGCTTCCCGGACGCCTGGCATACCGGAGAGGGTAAAATCAAAATCCTTTACGGCTGCGAGGGATATTTTCTCAACAATATCGACGACCGCATTGCCGTGCACGGAGCGCAGGACGGCGATTTTTCGAGCGAGATCTGCTGCTTCGACATTGAAACGACCGGCCTTAAGGTCGCGTCCGACGCCATCACCGAGATCGGCGCCGTTATTCTCAAAAACGGCGAGATCGTCGAAACGTTCCAGACCTTCGTCGACCCCGAGCGCAGGCTTTCGCCCGAGATCATCGGCCTCACCGGCATCACGGACGAGATGCTGCGCGGTGCGCCGAAGCTTGAAGATGCGCTGCACGCCTTTCTCAACTTTGCGGGCGACCGTCCGCTCGCCGCGCACAACGCGGAGTTTGACATCAGCTTTATCCGTGCGGGCTGCAAAAAGTGCGGCATTCCCTTTGAGCCGACGTATCTCGACTCGCTGATCTTCGCGCAGAACCTCCTGCCGGAGCTTGGCAAGTATAAGCTCGACATTGTCGCCGATCACTTACAGCTTCCGCAGTTCAACCATCACCGCGCCTCGGACGACGCGGTGCCCGTGGCGCAGATGCTCGTGAAGTTTTTCGCCATGCTCGAAGCGCGCGGCGTTACGCGGCTCCAGCAGATCAACGACGAGATGACCAAGCTTCGCCCACTGGGCGTCAAGCGCAACCGTTTCCCAAAGCACATCATTCTGATCGCCAAGAATAAAGTTGGCCTGAAAAATCTCTATCAACTCATCTCTGCTTCGAACCTCAAGTACTTCAAGCGCGTGCCGATCATTCCGAAAAGCGAGCTCGTCGCGCACCGCGAGGGCTTGATCATCGGCTCCGCCTGTGAAGCGGGCGAGCTGTTCCGCGCCATCATCGACCACAAGGACTGGAACGAGCTCAAGCGCATCGCCTCGTTTTATGATTTCCTTGAGATCCAGCCCCTGTGCAACAACCGCTTTCTGGTGCGCGACGGCACGGTGAATGACGACGAGGACCTCAAGAACTTCAACCGCACGGTCGTGAAGCTTGGCGAGGAGCTCGGCAAGCCCGTCTGCGCGACGGGCGACGTCCATTTCCTCGACCCCGAGGACGAGGTCTACCGCCACATTCTGCTTGCGTCGAAGAAATTTGCCGACGCGAACGAGCCTGTGCCGCTCTACTTCCGAACGACCGACGAAATGCTCAATGAATTTGACTATCTCGGCAAAGAAAAAGCCTATGAGGTTGTCGTGACCAACACGCGCGCCATCGCCGAACAGGTGGAGGATATCGAGCTTTTGCCCAAGGGCAAGCTCTTCCCGCCGCGCCTTGAAAACTCCGAAGAAGACCTCAACCGCATGGTCTGGGACAAGGCGCACGAGCTGTACGGCGACGAGCTGCCGCAGCTCATCGTTGACCGATTGAACATCGAGCTGGGCGGCATTCTTGGAAAGTATGACGTTGTTTACATGTCGGCGCAGAAGCTCGTGCAGCGCTCGCTCGAGTGCGGCTATCTCGTTGGCTCGCGAGGCTCGGTCGGCTCGTCGCTCGTGGCGTATATGGCGGGCATCACCGAGGTCAACGCCCTGCCGCCGCACTATCGCTGCCCCAAATGCCGCAACGTGGAGTTCCACGGCGGCGAGTACGGCTGCGGCGCGGATATGCCCGACAAGATGTGCCCTGTCTGCGGCACGAAATACGTCAAGGACGGCTTCGATATTCCGTTTGAGACCTTCCTTGGCTACGGCGGCGGCAAGGTGCCGGATATCGACCTGAACTTCTCGGGCGAATATCAGGCGCGCGCACACGCGCACGCGGTCGAGATGTTCGGAAAGACCCAGGTGTTCCGCGCGGGCACGATCGGTACGCTCGCGGAGAAGACGGCCTACGGCTTCGTCAAAAAATACCTTGAGGAAAACGGCATCGCCGCGGGCAACGCCGAGATCGACCGCCTGACGGCGGGCTGCGTCGGCGTGCGCCGCACGACGGGTCAGCACCCCGGCGGTCTCGTCGTCGTGCCGGACGATCTGGACATCGAAGATTTCTGCCCCGTCCAGCACCCGGCGGACGACCCCGAGAGCGAAACGATCACCACGCACTTTGAATATCACTGCATGGAGGATAACC
>PPYE01776107.1_pt1 | contig 72533 bp, 65 predicted proteins | sample 1559881 | NCBI WGS metagenome assembly PPYE01 (sample SAMN08240022, study PRJNA423297) | Human gut metagenome, whole genome shotgun sequencing project. | reverse complement strand
GGCAGCAACATCAACCGGCTCACCGTCCTCGCCAACATGGGCAAGGTGCAGGTCATCGGTCTGGAAAAAGCTGCCGGTGAGCTGTCCGAGGTCAGCGCCGCGCTGCGGTCAGTCATGGAAGGACGGTGAGCCGTATGGCCATCGTACATTTCGTGAACTACAAGCGGGGCACACAGTCCCGCGCCGCCATGCGCGGCGTGATGCTCTACGTCATGCAGGAAAAGAAAACCGCATGGGAGGGCGGGCCGCTCGTCAGCGGCATCAACTGCCAGCCCCAAAGCGTCTACGATGACTTCCTGAACACGAAGCTGCTCTACCACAAGGACGGCGGCGTGATGTTCTACCACATGGTGCAGAGCTTCCCGAAGGGCGCGGTGGTCGATCCACGGCAGGCCCACGAAGCCGCACGGCGGCTGGCCGAATACTTCGACGGCTGTGAGGTTCTGGTCTGTACCCATATCGACCGCGAGCATATCCATTCCCACTGCATCATCAACTCCGTCAACTTTGAAACCGGCAAAAAGCTGCACATGGCGAAGGAACAACTGCAAGAGTTGATGCGGCGCAACGATGCGATCTGTCAGGAGATGGGCCTGCCGGTCTTTGACGCACCAACGCAGCAGGCCCGCGGCATGAGCGGTGCGGAATACCACACAGCGCTGAAAGGTCAAAGCTGGAAGCTGCGGCTCATGAACACCATCGACGAGTGCATGAAATACGCCGCCGACAAGGACGCCTTCGTTTCCCTGATGGAATCCGAGGGCTACGCGGTGTGCTGGGAGAGCAGCCGCAAATACATCAGGAGGTCATGGAGCATGAATTCAGAATACGGGCAAAACTCGTTCAAAGAAAATTCCATCGAGCAGAGGAAACCGATGGAGGAATTGAAGCGGATGAATCAGCCGAACAGCGCATCGGCAAATACACTGCCGCAGATGATGCAGCCTATCGTGATCCAGTGCGATCTGCCGCAGGCGATGAACAAATTGATGGATCAGGCGGACGGAATAAACTGGGAGTTGGAGGAAATCCGGAATACGTTGCCGGAATTGAAAACGCGCATCGACCTGACGCCGGTGCAGAAGTCGCTCACAGAGATGCAGAAATCGCTGACGGAAATGAACAAACTGCTGGAACGGGTTGGGAATTTGAGCGAGAAGCATTCCTCCAAGTGGATCGGCTGGCTCCCGGATTTCAGCCTGCTGGTGGCCCTCAAGTGGATCATGCTGGTGCTGATCCTTGGCACGGCGGCGATGGCGGGCTGGTATGGCGCGGCGGCGATCCGCAGCCTGTTCCTCTGATCCCCGCCGTGGCCGGGTTGACCGCTGTGGGGACATTGATGGACGAGGATGAGGATGCCGAGGAAACGCGGCGGCGCATGGAGGCAAAGATCGCCGCCGAAAACTTCGGCGCGGCGGTCGGCTTCGCCGCAGGCGCGGCTATGGCTGTGAAAGAAAAATTGGATGAACACGCCGCACAAGAGAAACAGAAAAAGCAACAGCATGAGCAAACGATGGGAGGACTATGACGGCAGACATCGGGTATAAAGTCTTGAAAGCAGAGGAAACTATTGGAAAAGGAGCGTGATGCGTTTGGAAATCAATGTCCATGATGACCGTAAGATCGTAGAGATATGGCTCAGCCATTCGGAACAGGCAGGTGCCGCTTTGCGTGAACAGCTCCGTCCAATCTATCAGGAATACAACGGCAAAAAATACACCGTGGCAGTCTTTCAGTCCGGCACGGAAGATCTGTATGAGCAGACCCATCAGCTCCTGCTCTACAATCGAAACCGTGCGGCAGAGCTGGAAGCGAAACAGCAGGCACCGGTGATGGAATAAAAAGCGCAAGCGGTATCGGTACTGACCGATACCGCTTAGTCAAACCGATGAAACGAAATGCGATTTGCGGTTGCTTTTATAAAAAAGCCGTGATACAATATTATCTACAAAGCCAAATCGACAGTCAGAACAATCTTGATAGAAAGGTGGTGTGCCTATGAGTGGACTCCTTCCACAACACGGCGAAATTCTACTGTACGACAACGGTACTGACAAGCAGTTCGTCAGCGTGGTGTTCAAGGACGAAACCTTTTGGCTGACACAGAGCGGCATGGCAGAATTGTTCGACTGCTCCGCCGACAACATCTCCCTGCACTTGAAAAACATCTATGCGGACGGTGAATTGGAGCAGACAGCAACTACCGAGAAATTCTCGGTAGTTCGCAAGGAGGGCAGCCGCGAAGTGCGGCGCAGCATTGACCATTACGATCTCGATGCCATCATCGCCGTAGGCTACCGGGTCAACTCCAAAAAGGCCACCCACTTCCGCCAATGGGCCACCAAGACCCTGAAAGAGTACATCCAGAAAGGCTTTGTCCTCAACGATGAACTGATGAAGAACGGCCGTCCGTTCGGCAAGGATTACTTCGACGAGCTGCTGGAGCGCATCCGCGAGATTCGCGCCAGCGAGCGCCGCGCCTATCAAAAAATCGCGGACGTGTTTGAGCAGTGCAGCTACGATTACGACAAAAACAGTGAAACGACTAAGACCTTCTACGCCTTCGTGCAGAACAAGCTCCACTTTGCTGTCACCGGTAAGACAGCGGCGGAACTGATTTCCGAACGAGCTACCCTGGACAGTCCCACCATGGGTCTGACTAACTGGAAGGGCGCGCCGGACGGAAAAATTCTGAAAAGCGACACGCTGGTGGCCAAGAACTACTTAAACGAAAAAGAATTGAGCCGCTTGAATCGTCTTGTGACCATGTTCATCGATTACGCCGAGTTGATGGCGGAGGACGAGCAACTCATGAGTATGCAGGACTGGCTGGAGGAGACAGACCGGTTCCTCACCAACAACCGCCGCAAGGTGCTGGAGGGCAAGGGCCGCATCTCCCACGACGCGGCAGTGAAAAAAGTAGGTACCATTTACGAGGAATTCCGTAAAAAGCAGGATGCCGACTACATCTCTGAATTTGACCGGCAGATCGCTGCATATCTGAAAGGTGACAAGCTATGATCGAACGCTTTGCCATCGCGGGCTACGCACGCATTTCGGTGGACGAGGAACTGGATCGCGACAATGTGTCTATCGAAAACCAAAAGGCTATCATCGAAGATTTCGTGAAGCGCCGCTTCCCCGACAGCACGCTGACCTTCTACGAGGATCGTGACCGCTCCGGCTATACCTTCGAGCAGCGGGAGGGTTATCAGGAAATGCGGCGAGGGCTGATGAGCCACAAGTACGACATTCTCATCGTCAAAGACTTCTCCCGTTTCTCCCGCCGCAATTCCCGCGGGCTGGTGGAGTTGGAAGACCTGCGGGACGCCGGTGTGCGCATCATATCCATCGGGGACAACATTGACTTCCCAAACGACGATGACTGGCTGAAAATCCAGTTCCAATTTCTCATCAATGAGATGCCGGTGACGGACACCAGCAAGAAGGTAAAGTCCGTCATCCGCCGCCGTCAGGCAGACGGCGCGTGGCTGTGCGCCGCGCCCTATGGCTACATTCTCAATAAACAAAAGCAGTTTGAGATCGTCCCCACGGAGGCGGAGATCGTGCGGGAAATTTTCCGGCTCTATCTGGACGGCTGGGGATATAAGAAAATCGCCAACCACCTGACAGATACTGGTGTGCCCACCCCTCGGATGTCAGAGCAGCTTCGCAAAGAAGCGGAGGGGGAGGAATCCCGCCGCACGGTGAAAAAGGACTGGGCTATTGTTACGGTGCAGGGTATTCTGGACAATGATTTTTACATCGGAACCCTGCGGCAGGGCAAGTACACCCGTGCCAAAATCAACGGTAAGGATGTCAAGAGGGATGAGTTGGAACACATTGTTATTGAACACCACCATCAGGCCATCATCGACTACCGTACCTTTGCCACCGTCCGCGCCCTGCGGGAACAGCGCTCTACCAACCACTACCGCGGGAAGAAAATCAATGACAATGTGTACTCAGGTTTTCTGGAATGCGGTGACTGCGGCAGTCCCATGTTTGCTATGAGCCGCCGGGATCTGCGCCCTGCCTACACCTGCGGCACCTATCACCGCCGGGGACTGTCCGGCTGCACCAGCCACCACATCCGGGTGGACAAACTGGACGAGTTGATGAAGCTGTATCTCAAAAAGGTAAAGGACAACTCCGCCAATATGCTGGAGCGTCTCAACGCCGACCTTGCCCACGAGCAGGAGGACATAAGTGAAACGGAACGCACTGCGGAGAATCTGGAAACCCTGCTGCTGGACGCGCAGGAGGAACTGAAAGCCACCAAGCGCCAGCGTATCCGGGATATGGCGCGGCATCCGGAGCAGGAGGCCATTTTGGAGGAGACCTACGACGAGCTGGAGCATGACCTGATCCAGCGCATCAACGGCTTGCAGAATCAGCTGCAAATGGCGGCAGACAAACGCAATACCATTATCCAAGTGAACCGTGCGGCGAAAACCGCCATGGAGGTCTTTGATGACTTGCTAAGCAAGGAACATCTTGACCGCAAGGATCTACAGCTTATCATTGAGAAAATTAAGGTCTATGAAGATCATCTGGAGATCAAGCTCCAATCCGACATCGACACGCTGCTGCGCTGCGGAACCCTCCCGGCGGAAACGGAAGATGCCGCAAATTTTAAGCAAGGCACGGAAAATATCGAAAACACGCTGATCCAGTCCTCAAAAGGTCACGAGGACAAGGTTTTCCGTGCCAATGTTGTCAGCGAGGGCGACCCGTTGGAGATCTACACGAGCAAGGACGGAGAGGTCATTTTCAAAAAATATTCCCTTATGGGCGGCGTGGACGAGTTTGCCGCGCAGCTTTGCGAAACGCTGAGCAAATCGACTGGCACGACGGTCGCCGTCACCGACCGCGACAGCGTCATCGCCGCGGCGGGCAGCGCGCGCCGCGACCTCATCGGCAAGCGCATTAGCCCTCAGCTAGAGCAGATCATGGAAGGACGCGGCATCTACCGCGCCGCGCCGAGCGAGCGCAGCGTCTATGTCACCGAGTCGCTCGACCGCTACTGCGCGCTCATCGCTGCGCCCATCATTTCCGAAGGCGACGCGCTGGGGCTTGTGGTCTTTGTCGGCACCGAAGGGGAATCCAACGCAGGCGAAACGGAGTACAAACTCGCCCAGGCCATTGCGGGCTTTCTCGGCAAGCACATGGAGTGCTGAGACAAAAAAAGGAGACGGTTCGACTTGGAACCGTCTCCCTTTCGTTTTATTGTTACAGCGCGGCTAAACGCTGCGCGCCCTTCGTCTTGAGCCACTTGAGAAGCGCGAGCGCCGCCGCGATCGTTGCAGCCGAGACAAGCGCAAGATACACCGCCGCGCCGATGCGCCAGCCGAGCAGCAGATACAGCCCCGCGAGCAGTAGCGCGTAGGCCCAGCCGCCAAACATGGCGATCGCCACCGCAAGGCTCTGCTTAACGGGCGCAAGCTCATTCGTCCATGTAAGGTTCGCCCGCATCACACCGAGCGTCAGCCCAAGGCAGGCGGAAAACACGATGTACGAAAGCGCCGTGACGAAAATGAGCGGCAGCGCGGGCGTGAGCGGCAACACAAGCACCATGCACGCAAGCGGCACGAGCGCCGGGATCGCCGTGAGTGCAAGCTGCACCTTGAGCTTTGCGCGCAGCACCTGCCAGGGCGTGACCGGCAGCGACTGTGCAAGCCAGAGGTTTTTCCCCTCGAGCGAAACAGAGGGCGTCGCCATGTCGTTCATCGCCGCGATGGTGCACACGCCCGTGCACAGCAGCACCTCCGCGCAGCCACCGCGGTTGCCGAAGGCCATCTGCAAAAGCGGCAGGAGCTCCCCGCCCTTGATCACGAGCGCCACGCCCGCGACCGGCAGCAGCAGAATCCCAAGCCCGCAGTTGAGCATATAGTTCGGGCTGGCCGTAAAGCGCGCAAGCTCTTTTTGGAAAAGCGCCGCGTCCGCGCTTTGGCGCTTGAGCGTCCGTTCGCGGTAGACAGTATGTCCCGACGCGCCCGTCGCGGTCGAAAGCTTCAAAAAGCTGTGCGCGAGCAGCGCCCACATCAGCGCAAACAGCGCTGCGACGATGAACGTGACGAGCAGCATCGCGCGCCCGTCGCCCGTGCCGACGCAGCCGACGAGATAGAGCGGATACGCCGCGCCCTTGACCTTCTCGCCGTAGAGCGCGGCGTTGGCGACGAGCTCTTCCAGAGCAGTCTGCGCCTTGAAGACGAAGAAATAATAGACCGCAATGCCCGCGAGCGAGACGATGACCGTGATGAAATTCTTGCGCTTGAGCTTGCGGCTGACCTTTGCGACGAGCCAGCCGAGCGCGCAGGAGAGCGTGAGGACAAAGAGCGAGATGAGCACCGTCAGCAGCACGCCGCCGAGGAGCACCATCGGCGCTGCCGAGACGCGCATCCAGTAGACGATGACCGCCGGCACGATGACGACCGCGGCGTACATAAGGCCCATCAGATAGACCCCGAGCAGGCGCGAAGCCATCAGCGTCCGCACCGGAATGGGGAGCGAGAGCAGCAGGTCATTGTCCTTTGCGGCATACAGCCCCGCGTAGGTGTTGAACACGCTGCCGAATGTGCCGAGAAAGACCGCCATCAGGCTCATGATCGCAAAGTAGAGCCAGCTCATCCCCACCTGCGCGAGCGGCACGCAGAGCGCAAGGCTCATCACCGTGAACATTCCGCCGATGATGACGATCATTAAAAAGGTGAAGAGCACAATATAGCCGACGACCGCGTCCTTTGAGCGCTTTTTATTGGTTTTGGCATTGTAAAAGTAGCTGCGGAAGATCTCCATCAGCTGCTTTTTGACGAGCGTTTTCAGCATGTTTCGCCCTCCAGCTCAAGGAATACCTCCTCAAGCGAATCGTCACCCTTGACCTCTTCCATCGTGCCGGAGCGGATGAGCTTTCCGCCCTTGATGATGGCGACCTTGTCGCAGAGCTTTTCGGCGACCTCGAGCACATGGGTCGAAAAGAAGATCGCGCCGCCCGCGTCGCACACCTCGCGCATCATGCCCTTTAGGATATACGAAGCCTTGGGGTCGAGGCCGACAAACGGCTCGTCCATCAAAATGAGCTTCGGCTCGTGCAGCCAGGCGGAAATGATGGCAAGCTTCTGCTTCATACCGTGCGAATAGGCCGCGATGGGCTGGGCAAGGTCGTCCGTCAGCGCAAAAAGCTCGGCATACTTGCGGATGCGCGCTTGCCGCGTTTCCGCCTCCACGCCGAAGATGTCGGCAATAAAATTGAGGTACTGGATGCCCGTCATAAACTCGTAAAGGTCAGGGTTATCCGGGATGTAGGCCAGCATTTTCTTGCAGGCGATGGGATCTGCCTGAATGGAATGCCCACCGATGGTGATCGTCCCCGCGTCAAACTGCTGGATGCCGACGACGGACTTGAGCGTTGTGGTCTTGCCCGCGCCGTTGTGCCCGATGAAGCCGTAGATCTCGCCCGGCGCGATGTGGAGCGTCAGATCGTCCACAGCCTTCTTCTCGCCGAAGGTTTTGCTCAGGTGGTCAATATAGAGCATAAGGTTTCCCCCTTTTCTTCTTGCAGCCGTTCCAAGTATCTCTGTGATATCAAAATAATATCATTCATTTTTGAGTTGTCAAGAGCGCATTTCATAAATTTTCCCGAACATTGCAGCGCATGAAAAAAGAGCGTTCCCAAAGGGACGCTCTTTTTCAAGCTTGATACTCGCTTACACCACGACGAAGAACTTGACGAGGAACAGCGCGGAGATCACATACGTCAGCGCGCTCACGTCCTTGGCCTTGCCGGAGAGCACCTTGACGAAGGTGTAGGAGATGAGGCCGAGGCCAATGGCGTGGCCGATGGAGCCGGAGATCGGCATGCCGATGAGCATGACCGCCACGGGCAGCATCTGGTCCATGTCGCCGAAGTCTACATTCTTGAGACCCTGGAGCATCAGAACGCCGACATAGATGAGCGCGGCGGAGGTCGCAGCGCCGGGGATGATGGCGGCGATGGGCGCAAGGAACATACAGGCGAGGAACAGCACCGCCGCGGTGAGCGAGGTAAGGCCCGTGCGGCCGCCCGCTTCCACGCCGGAGGCGGACTCGATGAAGGTCGTGACGGTGGAGGTGCCGGTGCAGGCGCCCGCGACCGTGCCGATGGCATCGGAGAGCAGCGCTTCCTTCATGTTGGGCATGTTCCCCTCTTCATCGACCATGCCGGCGCGGGATGCCGTGCCGACGAGGGTGCCGATGGTATCGAACATGTCGATCATGCAGAAGGTGATGACAAGCGTGATGGCGGTGAACCAGCCGATGTTCACAAAGCCCGCAAAGTCAAACTTGAAGAGCGTGGTGGAGACCATGTCGGCAAAGGGCGGAGCAAAGCTTGCCGTTGCAAGGCTTGCAAAGGGGTTCACATGCAGGAAGATGGCGCTGCCCGCCCAGTAGATGACGGAGGAGAAGAGCATACCGAGCAGCACCGCCGCCTTCACGCCCTTCTTGGCAAGCACAACCATGACGAACACGCCGAGGAAGGCCGTCACGACGGTGAGGACCATCGTGTGGTAGCCCACCTCGCCCATGCTGCCCTTGATGATGCTGGGCGTGAGCGCGCCGAAGAAGTCGCGCATCATGTAGAAGGGGCTTGCAAAGCCGTTGCCCTCGGCATAGATGCCAACGTTGGAGCCGAGACCGACGTTCATCAGCATGAGACCGATGGCGGGGGCGATGCCGTAGCGCACGCCGAGGGGGATCGCCTCGACGATCTTCTCGCGCACCTTTAAGAGCGTGAGGATCAGGAACACGATGCCCTCCACCAGAATGATGACGAGCGCCGCCTGGAAGGCGGTTTCGTACTCGCACTCGTTGATGACGGCGATGTTGGCAACAACGACGGCGAAGAAGCTGTTGAGGCCCATGCCGGGCGCCATGACGAAGGGCTTGTTGGCAAGAAATGCCATGCAGATCGTGCCGATGGCGGAGGCGATGCAGGTGGCGAGGAACACGCCGTTCCACAGCGGCGTACCCACGGCAAAGTTGGTCAGCAGGTTCGGGTTGAGCGCGATGATGTAGGCCATGGTCATAAAGGTGGTCAGACCGGCAAGAAGCTCGGTGCGCACCGTGGTGCCGTTGGCCTTGAGCTGAAATAGCTTTTCCATAGTTTTCTCCCTTTCTGTTTGTTTTTTCTGCCCGCCAGCCTAACAAAAAATTAGGAAGCATAACAGATTTTCAGTCAATATTATAAACATTTTGCTAAGAAATTGCAAGCGTTCTGTTCATTCTCACGATACTTTCTCATTCCTCACCGAGAGGCGGCGCGGTTTTTGTTGTGTTTTTGGTTGCTTTGCGCTATACTATATTTAGTAAGAATTTGCACTTTGGGAGGTGCTTCCCATGAAATTGATGGTGCTTGACGGCAACTCCATCGTCAACCGCGCCTATTACGGCGTCCGTCCGCTCACCACGCGCGACGGGTTTTTCACCCACGCGATCTTCGGCTTTCTCACGATGCTCTCGCGCCTTCTTGATGAAGAAAAGCCCGAGGCGCTCTGCGTCGCCTTTGACCGCCGCGAGCCGACCTTCCGTCACCTGGAATACGAGGGCTACAAGGCCACGCGCCACGCCATGCCCGAAGAGCTTGCCATGCAGATGCCCGTACTCAAAGAGGTGCTCGACGCGATGAACATTCCCCGCTACGAGCTCGCAGGCTTTGAAGCGGACGATCTCATCGGCACGATCTCGCGCAAGTGTGAAAAAGAGGGATGGGACTGCGTCGTTGCCACGGGAGACAAGGACTCCTTGCAGCTCGTCACCGAGCACACGACCGTCAAGCTCATCTCCTCGCGCATGGGCCAGACCACGACAAAGGACATGACACCTGAGGCGTTTTTCGAAAGCTACGGCTTTGCCCCCGCCCACATCGTCGACCTCAAGGCCTTGATGGGCGACGCGAGCGACAACATCCCCGGCGTTCCCGGCGTGGGGGAAAAGACGGCGATGGCGCTCATTCAGAAATACCAGAGCATCGACGAGATCTACCGCCTGCTGCCGGACATTGAGGCAAAACCGAACGTCATCAAAAAGCTCACCGAGGGGGAAGAGAGCGCCCGCAAGAGTTTTTATCTTGCGACCATCATCACCGACGCGCCGCTCGAATTTGCCCCGCAGGACAATCTGCGCAAATCGCCGTCCGACGCACTCTACCCGCTCTTTATGAAACTCGAGTTCACGAAGCTTATCGACAAATACAGCCTCAAGCCGTCCGCCGACCTTCCCGCCGCCGAAGCGCCGGTCGACCTCGCCGTGACCGCCGAGGCCGTGACCACGGCGGAAAAGGCAGAGGAATCTCTTGCTCTCTTCCGCAAGGCGGAGCACGTGACGCTGCTGGCGCTGCCCGACCTCTCAGGCGTAATCGTCGACTGCGATACGGGCGAACATACCGCCGTCTCCGCTGAGTTTTACTTCAACCGCTATGAGGGCGACTTGAATGCTCTCCTGCGCGCACTCTTTTCTTCCGACATCAAAAAGGTCAGTCACAATGTAAAAGATCTCCAGCGCACGCTGCTTGAAAACGATCTTCCCATCGAGGGCTTCGTTTTCGACACGGCGCTTGCGGGCTACCTTCTCGACGCAACGGCGGGCAAGTACGACATCGCCTCGCTTTTTGCCGCCTACTTCCACCAGACGCTTGCCGAGCCGAAGCACTTGGACAGCGAGGCCTTCTCGATGCTTGGCGACACGGCCGAGGCCGAAGCAGCCTTCCACATCTACGCAAGCGCCGTCGGCGCGCTCTATAAAGCGTTCGCCCCCATGATTGAGCAGCGCGAGCTGCACGAACTCTACTACGAGGTGGAACTTCCCCTCTGCGCCGTGCTCGCGCGCATGGAGCACACCGGCATGCGCGTGGACGCAAATGCCCTCGCAGCCTTCGGCAGCGAAATGGAGGCGCAGCTCAAAACGCTCGAGCAGCATATCTACGAGGAAGCGGGCGGGCCGTTCAACATCAACTCTCCCAAGCAGCTCGGCGAGGTGCTCTTTGAACGCTTGCAGCTGCCGCACGGCAAAAAGACGAAAACCGGCTGGTCGACGAATGCGGACGTGCTTGAAAAGCTCCGCTGGGAGAACCCCATCGTCGAAGAGGTGCTGCAATACCGCCAGTACGCAAAGTTCCGCTCGACCTATTGCGACGGACTTTTGAAGGTCATCGCGCCCGACGGGCGCATCCACACAAGCTTCCAGATGACTGTCACAGCGACGGGCCGCCTCAGCTCGACTGAACCGAACCTCCAGAATATCCCCACGCGCACAAAGCTCGGCAGCGAATTTCGCCGGATGTTCGTCCCAGCAAGCGGCTGCGTGCTCGTCGACGCGGACTACAGCCAGATCGAGCTGCGCCTGCTCGCCCACATCGCGGGCGATGAGGCGATGCGCACGGCATTTTTGACCGGTGAGGACATTCACACCGTCACCGCCTCGCAGGTCTTCGGCGTGCCAGCCGAGCAGGTGACAAAGCAGATGCGCTCGCACGCGAAGGCCGTCAACTTCGGCATCGTGTACGGCATCTCCGCCTTCTCGCTCGCGCAGGACATCGGCGTTCCCGTGTACGAGGCAAAGGAATATATCGAGACCTACTTTGAGCGCTTCCCCGGCATTCGCCGCTATATGGACGAGGTCGTTGCGCAGGCCAAGGAGCGCGGCTACGTCGAAACGCTGATGCACCGCCGCCGCGCGCTGCCCGAGCTGACCGCGAGCAACTTCAATACCCGCTCGTTCGGCGAGCGCGTGGCACGCAACATGCCCATTCAGGGCACGGCCGCAGACGTCATCAAGCTTGCGATGGTACGCGTCGACGAGCGGCTGCGAAAGGAACAGCTCAAAGCAAAGCTCATCTTGCAGGTGCACGACGAGCTGATCGTCGAATGCCCGGAGGAAGAAAAGGAACGGGTCACGGCACTTCTCACCGAAGAGATGGAAGGGGCCATGCACCTCTCTGTCCCCTTGACTGCCGAAGCGCACTGGGGCAAAAACTGGCTCGAAGCCAAATAACCGGAGGACATCTATGGAACAGTTGAAGAAAAAAGTGCGCATCGTCCCGATGACAAACGAATATCTGAACGACGTGGCTGAGCTTGAGCGCGAGTGCTTCTCCAATCCCTGGTCGCGCAATATGCTCGCAGAGGAACTGGAAAATGCCTGCTCTGCCTTCTTAGTCGCGCTGGACGCGGAAAACGGCAGCGTCGTCGGCTACGCGGGGCTGCTCGCCGTTGTGGACGAAGGCTGCATCACCAAAATGGCCGTCCGTCCCGACTGCCGCCGCGGCGGGGTCGCGGGGCAGCTTCTCGATGTGTTCATCCGTTTTGCCGAGGGCAGCGGCCTTTCGTTTCTGACGCTGGAGGTGCGCGAGAGCAATTATGCCGCCATCGCGCTCTACGGCAGCCGCGGCTTCCGCGGCGAGGGACGCCGCAAAAACTACTATGACCACCCGAAAGAGGACGCCATCATCATGACGAAGGAATTCATCGCGAACGGGGAGGCGAAGGCATGAAGATCCTCGCTTTTGAATCCTCCTGCGACGAAACCGCCGTCGCGGTCGTCGAGGACGGACGAAAAATTCTCTCCGACGCCATCGCGTCGCAGGCCGACCTGCACGCGCTCTACGGCGGCGTCGTGCCGGAGATCGCGTCGCGTAAGCACATCGAGGCCATCGCCGCGCTGACCGATCAGGCGCTCAAGGAGGCGTGCGTCGAGAAAAAAGACATCGACGCCGTGGCCGCGACCTACGCCCCCGGTCTCATCGGCGCGGTGCTCGTAGGGCTGAACTTTGCCAAGTCCGCGGCCTATGCGCTGAACGTGCCGCTCATTCCCGTGCATCACATCCGCGGACACATCGCGGCGAACTATCTCGCCTTCCCAGAGCTGGAGCCGCCGTTCCTCGCGCTGTGCATGTCCGGCGGCAATACCCTCATCGTCGATGTGCGCGGCTACACGGACTTTGCCCTTCTCGGTGCGACGCGCGACGATGCGGCGGGCGAATGCTTCGACAAGGCCGCGCGCGTGCTGGGCCTTCCCTACCCCGGCGGCGCAGCGATGGACAAGCTCGCGCACGAGAGCACGGGCGGCGTTTATGACCTGCCGCGCGCAAAAATCGACGGGAGCCCCCTCGACATGAGCTTTTCCGGACTCAAAACCGCCGTTGTCAACCTTGCGCACAACGCAGATCAGACCGGAAAGCAGCTCGACCGTGCCGCGCTTGCGCGCGACTTCACGCAGGCGGTTGTCGACGAGCTGGTACCGCGCGCGATGCTCGCCATGGAGCAAAGCGGGCATAAAGTACTCGTTGCCGCGGGCGGCGTGGCCGCAAACTCCTTCATCCGCACAGCGCTTGAAGAAGAATGCCGGAAGCGCGGCTATACGCTCTATCTCCCGCCGCTGAAGCTCTGCGGCGACAACGGCGCAATGATCGGTGCGCAGGGGTACTACGAATACCTCGCCGGGGTGCGCTCGGACTGGTCGCTCAACGCTTACGCAACAAGGGACATCGACGATCCCATCATCTGACATACGAAAGGGTACCCTCTTTTGACAGAGGATACCCTTTTTATCTCCGTTCCCCCGCCCGATGCAAGAGGACGATCTCAGCTTGCATAATTCTCCGATTATGGTAACAAATCGAATTTCTGTTCTTTTACAAATCGAACAGTTTCAGAATTATGTAAATTTCGACACACACCTATTTCTGCGATATGTTTTCCATTCTACAGAAAGCGATTCTATTTTCCCTCTCTAATCAAGCGTTTTTCAGAGGTGCACTGCTGTGGATAAGTCTGTGGAAACTGTGGATAACTCATCGTAGAATCGTTTATTTAGAATATTATGTAAATTTGTCGCTTTCGCAAATCTCCTGTCGTTCATTCCGACGTTTTGTCGGAAAAGCACACACCTCTCCGCTTTTTGGCAACTTCTGTCGGAACTGCCGCATTCTATTTTTACTCTTTTGTCGAATACTTTGCCGCATTTCCCCCCTCCATTTTGCAGGAACTCTGCAAAATATACTATTTGTATATCACGGGTAAAATCCCCGCCGTTTTCACGGCGGGGATCGTTTCAGCAAGGAACCTGCACGCCGTAGCAGCCGCTCACGGGATCCAAAAACAACGGCAGGTGCGGCGTGCGGTAGGTGAACCAGACAAATGCGAACAGCAGCGCCCACAGCAGCGCAAAGCCCGCAAGCTGCATCGCGCCCCCGCGCAGCCGTCCGTCCGTCAGCCATCGGTAGCCCACAAGATAGGCAAGCGCGTCAGCCAGAAAGAAGATCAGGATATTCCCCCAGCCCGGCAGTTCCCCGAACGCGCCCGCACACGTGTAAAAAAGCGTCGGGATCGCGGCAAGTCCCAGCAGGATCGACACCGCCTTGACGGCGAAGAAATTGCGGAACGCCTCGGAAAACACGATGAACTCCACCACCGCAAAAACGAAATACGGAAGAAACAGCAGCTTCATGTGCTCCCAGGTCGATTCGTTCACAGCGGAAAATGCCGCCGCGACGCGGCTGCCGTCCGACCAGCCGTAGACAAAATGCAACAGCGTTCCCACGAGTCCCGTCACGGCAAAACCGACGATCTCCCAGCGGCGCAGCTCCCGTTTCATCTTCTTATCCTCCTTTTTCGCCCCGCTTCCTTGGGGCAGGCACTATCATTCTACGCGAAAAAGGCGGGCTTTATACGGCAAAAGCCGCCTATACGGGCGGCTTTTCTTTGTTCTCTTTTATTCGGCAAAGCGCGGCACGATGACGCCGGCAGGCGCGTCCTTCGTCAGCGTGAAGCCATTCGTATTGAGACGGTGTACCCTTGCATCATCACAGAGCGGCAGGAAATCCTCCAGCGTGCCGATCTCGGGATAGCCGTGGGTGCCGAAGCGATAGTGCATCGGCACAAGAACGCGCGGCGCGACCGCGTCCGCGACCTTTTTGGCGGTCAAGGCATCGATGGTATAATACCCGCCGACAGGGATGAGCAGCGCATCGCAGCCCTTGATCTTTTTGAGCTGTTCCTCGCTCAGCTCATGGCCGAGGTCGCCGCAGTGCACGAGCGTCAAGCCCTCGGCGCGCAGAATGTGGATGGTGTTCTCCCCGCGCAACGCTCCGCCCTTTTCATCGTGGAAGGTCGAGACCGTTTCGACCGCAAAGGGGCTTTCCGCCCGGTTTCGTCCCGAGAGCGTCACGGCCTCCAAAAAGGCGTGGTCGCGGTGGGAATGTGAGCAGAGCACCTCGTCCGCGTCGACGTGCAGCGCAGGATAGGTCTCCACATAGTAGGGGTCGAGCACGACGCGCCAGCCCGCGCTCTCGATGAGAAAGCAGGAATGGCCCAGCCAGGTGATGTTCATGGTTTACTCCTCCACTTTCGTTTCGTTTGCCGTGTTTTTGTTCTTCTTTCTGCCGATCTTCGGCAGCTTCTGCCCGCGGCGCAGCCGGCCGATGAGCTTCACGGCCGCAAACACGACCGCCGCGAAAATCAGGATCCCGAGCCAGCTGTAAGCAAGCCAGATCGCAAAGTCCTCCAGCCCCTCGGCAACGGCGGCAAGGCCGTCCGTAAAGGCGTTGCTGAGCTTTTCGCCAAAACTCTTGGGCGCGTCCTCCGTTCCGGAGAGACGGTAGACCTCGTTCAGCTCAAGCGTGACGGTCGCATAGTCCACGAGCGCGTCGTAGTGGCGCATCGTGCCGGAGAGACGTTCAATCTCATACTCCGTTTCAGAGATGGCGGACTCGATGGTGATGATGTCCTCCATATTCTCCGCCTTTTTGAGCAGCTCCTGCAAGCGCGCAAGCTTGATCTGCGCCGTTTCCAGACGCGACTGCGTGTCGTAATACTGCTCGCTGATATTTTCCGCCGAGTCGTCCTGCCACGTCACATGGCAGAGCGTGCCCACCTGTGCGCAGAAGTCCGCAAACTGCTCCGCCGGCACGCGCACGGTGTAGCTTGCATGGCGATAGCCGCTGGAATAGTTCGAAAAGTTCTTCTGCTCGAAGTAGCCGCCGCTGCGCTCCACAAGCGCGGCAATGTCCTCCACCGCCTGCTCGTAGGAGAGCGTCTGCATCTCGATGTGCGCGCTGTAGATCATCTTGATGCCGCGCTCGGAAAGGCTCTTGTCGATACCCGAGCCTACCTGCCCATCGCCGTTCCACGCGCCCGCGTCTTCCGCTTCGTCATCTGTTGCGCTAAAGTCGTAGTCTTCTTTCGTCGATTCATAGCCGTTGTAGTCACCCGTCATCGTATCCGGGCCAGCAGACTTCGCGCCGCAGGCGGCAAGGGACAGCGCCAGCACCAGCGCGAGCAAAAGGGTCAAACATCTTTTCATCTTCTTTCACCTCACTCTTAATTTGGGGGCTTGCGAAGGTTTAGACGTTCATTTTGCGAAAAAAGTTCCGAAATTCCTTGTTTTTCTCATTCCAGCTCGTCAAGCGTCATGGAGAAGCTCTCCATACAGTGTGTCATGAAGTAGTCGAGCTCCGGCATTTTCATCTCGTCCAGCGCGCGGCGCGTCTGCTCGGCAGCCTTTTTGAACTCCAGGTTGCCCGCCTTAAGCTCCTCCACGCACTTGATATAGGCCGACAGCTTGTCCGCCGCCTTGACGAGCTTTTTCGTCGTCTCGTCCTCGGTCTTGATGATCGGCTCATAGTCCGCGCGCAGCGCTTCGGGCAGCATGGAAAGCAGCTTGTCGCCCGCCACGGTCTCCACCTTGCGGTAGGCGTCGCGGATCTCGGGGTTGTAGTACTTGATGGGCGTCGGCATGTCGCCGGTCAGGATCTCCGTTGCGTCGTGGTAGAGCGCCGCGACCGCCACGGCGTTTGCATCGGTCGGAATCCCGTAAACGCGCGTGCGGATCAGCGCGAGCGCGTGCGCGAGCACCGCGACCATGTGGCTGTGCTCCTGAATGTTCTCCTCTTCCGTGTTGCGCATCAGCGCCCAGCGCTTCACGCAGCGCATGCGGGAAATGTAGGCGTAAAAATGATTCGCCATCGCTCATTCCTCCAACTCGCCGCGAAGTCCGCCGTCGACCGCCGTGATCTTCACGTGCTTTACCTCATTGTGCAGCCCCTCGCGCGCAACAGAGACCTCCATATAGTTCGGCGCGTGACCCGCACTGCCGTCCTTGCGGTCACGCTCGAAGAGCACAGGGAAGGTCTTGCCCACACAGCGTGTAAGGTACGCTTCGTGCATCTCCTTGGCAACGGCCGCGGCGCGCGCGGCGCGCTCCTCACGCACGGGCATATCGACCTGCCGCATCTCGGCAGCCTTCGTGCCGGGGCGGATGGAGTAAGGGAATACGTGCATCTCGGCAAAGCCGACGCGCGCGATGAAGTCGAGCGTCTGCGCGAATTCCTCCTCCGTTTCCTCAGGAAAGCCCGTGATGAGATCGGTCGTGATGGCGGGATCGTCAAAATATTTGCGCAGCAGCTCGCAGGACTGCATAAAGCGCGCCGTGTCGTACTTGCGGTTCATGCGCTTTAAGGTCGCGTCGCAGCCCGACTGCATCGAAAGATGGAAGTGCGGGCAGAGGTACTTGAGCTTTGCAGCGCGCGCGCAGAATTCCTCCGTGATGGTACGCGGCTCGAGCGAGCCGAGGCGGATGCGCATCTCGCCGCCCTCGCGCGCAATGAGCTCTAAAAGGTCGATGAGCGAGGTGCCGTCCTTAAAGTCCGAGCCGTAGGACGAAATTTCGATGCCTGTGACCACGATCTCGCGATAGCCCTCCTCGCGCAGCACGCGCACCTGCCTCGCCGCTTCCTCCATCGGCAGCGAGCGCACGCGCCCGCGCGCGTAAGGGATGAGACAGTAGGTGCAGAAGTTCACACAGCCGTCCTCAACCTTGAGCATCGCGCGCGTGCGGTTCACCATGCCGCCCGCGGGCAGCACCTCAAACTCGCGCCGCTCCCACACGTCGTCCACGTTGACGATGTGCGTTTTCTCCCGCGCCGCGCGCTCCAAAAGGTCAATAAAGTGCGAGCGGTCGTTCGTGCCCGCGATCACGTCGAGATCGAGCTTTTTCACATCCTCCGGGTGGGTCTGGGCGTAGCAGCCGCAGGCGGCGATGACTGCCGCCGGGTTGCGCCGCTTGGCCTGACGCAGCATCTGGCGTGATTTTTTGTCGCTCACCGCCGTCACCGAGCAGGTGTTGACGACGTAAATATCCGCCGTCTCTTCAAAATCTGTGAGTGTATGCCCGCGGTGCATCAGCTCCTGCTCGAGCGCCTGCGTTTCGTATTGGTTCACCTTGCACCCGAGGGTGCAGATCGCAACTTTCATGTAAGCCTTATCCTTTTCCGCGCAGGCGGTGGTAAAAAATGCGCGCCGCCCTTGCTTTTTTCTTTATATATTGTATAATCATTTGAGCGATCTGACAAGTCCAAAGAAAGGATTTTCCCGATATGATCTATCTTGATCACGCCGCCACCACCCCCGTCCCCGCAGAGGTGGCACGTTCCGTTTACGATACACTCTTTTCCGGCTGGGGCAATCCCAGCTCGCAATACCCCATCGGTAAAGATGCGCGCGACGCTGTGGGCGCTGCGCGCGAAACAGTTGCCGCAGCGCTCGGCTGCAAGGCGTCCGATCTGATCTTCACCTCCTGCGGCTCGGAGAGCGACAACTGGGCCATTCGCCTAGCACTTCATCAGAATCGTCATGCAGGCAAGCACGTCATCACGACCGCTGTGGAGCACAGTGCCATTCTGGAGACCTGCAAGGCACTCGAGCAGGAGGGCTATTCCGTCACGTATTTGAAGCCCGACAAAAACGGCAACATCACCGTCTCTCAGGTGGAAAACGCCCTGCGGGACGACACCGCGCTCGTCACGATGATGCTCGTGAACAACGAAACAGGCTGCATCTTCCCCGTTGCCGAGGTCGCACAACTCTTAAAGGAGAAAAAATCCCGCGCGCTGCTTCACACCGACGCGGTGCAGGGTTTTTTGAAAATTCCCTTCCGCGCAGATACGCTCGGCGCGGATCTTATCTCCATCAGCGGGCATAAGGTCGGCGCGCCCAAGGGGATCGGCGGACTGTACCTCGGCGGGCGCGTGCGCGCGCCGCAGCCGCTCATCTATGGCGGTGGGCAGGAGCAGGGGCTTCGCTCCGGCACGGAGGCTACGGGCCAGATCGCAGGCTTTGCCAAGGCGGTCGAACTGCGATGTGAGCATCTCGATGAAACACTCGCGCACATGGCGGCCATCAAGGCCTATGCCGAAGAAACGCTGCTCGCCCTCGGCGGCGTTGTCCGCGTCGGCAACGGACAGGCTCCTCACATTCTGTCCGTCTCGCTCGTTGGCTATCCGTCGGCCAATGTCGTCGCAGAGCTTGGCTCTCAGGGCATCTGCATTTCCGCCGGCTCTGCCTGTCACCGCGGACAGCTGAGCCACGTCTACCGCGCGATGGGTCTTGACAAAAAGACCGCCGCGGGCGTTCTGCGCATCAGTTTCGGCCCCGAAACGACGAAAGAAGACATCGACGCGCTCACCATAGCGCTCAAGGCGCATCGCGACACGCGCTTCCCCATGCTATAATTCTAAAATAACGGAGGTCGACATGTTCTCCTATCTGCATCAGCCCAAAGGCTTTTACAAGCATCTCTTCCTGCTGGCGCTGCCGGTCATCGTCCAGAACTTTATCACCACATCCCTCGGCTTTTTGGATACCTTCATGGTCGGGCTTCTCGGCAGCGACCAGATGTCCGCCGTCACGGTAGCAAATGTGCCGGTCTTTATCATTCAGCTCATCGTTTTCGGCCTGCAAAGCGGCTCAAGCGTACTCATCAGCCAGTACTGGGGGCGCGGCGACCGCGAGAGTATCAACCGTGTCATGGGCATCGGCTTTTTCATCGCAGGCGGTGTAAGCGTGCTGTTCGCCATCGTTCTGTGTGCGTTCCCCGCGCAGGTGCTCTACCTCATCACCGACAATCTGACGCTTGTGACGCTGGCCGAACCGTACCTGCGCATCGTCGGCTTCTCCTACATTTTCAACTCCATCTCCTCCATCTACATCGGCATGCAGCGCAGCATCGAAAACCCGCGTTTCGGCATGATCGTCTTTGCTACTTCGATGCTCTGCAACACCATCGGCAACTATGTGCTCATCTTCGGCAAACTCGGTCTGCCCGCGCTCGGCATCACCGGCGCGGCGGTGGCAACGCTTTTGTCCCGCGTGGTGGAGTTTGTCATCGTATCTTTCTACTCTTTCCGCTGCCGCACGATGCCGCTCATGCCTCACGTCATTTTCCACCCCGGCATGGATATGCTGCATCGCTTCCTGCGTTACAGCGCGCCGGTGCTCATCAATGAAACGCTCTGGGGCACGGGATTTTCCCTGATCACCGTTATCATGGGCCACATGGCGGAAAGCTCCGATCTCATCGCCGCCTATACGCTTGCGGGCAACATCGACCGGCTTGTCACCTCCGGTCTTTTCGGCGTTGCGGCGGCAACCTCCGTCATCATCGGCAAAGAGATCGGTCTTGGCAACCTCAAAGGCGTCTACAACATTGGAAAAGCGCTTTGCTTCACAGCGCTCGCTTTCGGCGTGCTGCTCGGCCTGCTTGAGTATGCGATGTTTGCCACGCTCATGCGCCCGTTCGTCATGCCGCTCTTCTCACTCTCGGCAGTCGCTGAGCATCTGTGCAGCGTAATGCTGCTCTGCTATGCCTGTTCGATCCCGCTCCACAGCTTTTCGACCACGATGGCTGTTGGCGTGCTGCGCGGCGGCGGTGATGTGAATGCCTCGCTTGTGATCGACAATGTTCCCCTCTGGTTCGGTACGCTGCCGCTCATGTGCCTTTTGGGTCTTGCGCTCAAGGTTCCGAATGAGGTATTCTGCCTGTGCCTGATGATCGAATACATCCTCAAAACACCCCTTGGCCTGATCCGCCTGCGCTCCGGCAAGTGGATCCACGACATTACCCGCATCGAATAAGCAAAAGAGGAGGGCTGCCGCCTTCCTCTTTTTTCTTATGTGCTTTTTTCTTTCACTCTCTCCTGCCGCATCTCGCGCAGCACCGGCACACTGACACACAGCGACGACGCCACAAAAAGCGCAATGCCGATCATACGGTTGACGCTGATGTGCTCGTGGTACACGGCTACTGCCAGCGCCGTTGCCAGAACAGGCTTGACAAGGTAAACGAACGAAGCCTCGGTCGCGGAGGTATACTCCGTGACCTTCGCCGTAAGCAAAAAGCCAAGTCCTGCGCAGCCGATGCCGACATGGCACAATAGGAGTGTCGATCTGAGCGTAAAGCCCGAAAAGAACGGGACGCCGGCAAAAATATCCAAGCCCAGGCCCTTATAAAGCGCGCCGACCGCCGGGATCTCGCCGAGCAGCAGCAACGCGAGCATTTCCAGTCCTCCGACAAGGATGTTAAAATCCGCGATCACCATACTGCCCAGCCTGTCGACACGCAGCTTGCAGAGCGTGCCGTACATCGCAAAAAGGATCGTCGCAGCAAGGATCTCCAGAAAGCCGCGGAGACTGATCTCAAGCTTTGCAGGATTGAGAATGAAGAGGATACCGATGACCTCCACGCCGATCGCCAACAGGTGATTTTTCCTGAGCGGCTCATGCAGAATAAGATGTGCCGTCGCCAGGGCAAAGACGGGATTTCCCGAGTAGATGACCGATGTGGCTGAGGCGTCCATGTGCAGCACCGCCATCTGCAAAAGCGACATGTGCAGTGTGACCGTCAGAAATCCAAGGAGGGCGAAGTAGCCCCAGTCAGACTTTGTAAGATGAATGCCGCGCTTTTTCAGGTCTTTCAAAGCAAACGGCAGCAGCGCCAGCGCACCGAGCAGTACGCGCTCGACCGTCACCTGCATGGGCGCGAACGCGCCGCCGAGGGCCTTGAGCGCGACCTCGGTCGTAGAATAGAGCATGGCCGCCAGCAAAATATAGAGGTAACCCCGTTTTCGATTCGTCATCATCTTCTTCCTCCCGCGCCCGCCTATGGCGAGGCAGCATCATTGTATGCCCCGCCGCGTGGAAAAGCAACCAGAACTCTGCAAAAAAGCCGCTCTGCAAAGCAGAGCGGCTTTTTGACAATGTGGCAGGAAAAATTACTTGGCGGCCTTGGCAGCCTTCTCGTTCTCCCACTTGGTAACGCACAGCGCGCAGGAGACGTCGCCCGTGATGTTCAGGCAGGTACGGCCCATGTCGAAAAGACGGTCGATGCCGTAGATGATCATGATCATATCGACGGGAATGTTCATCGCCTCGAGCACCATGGCAAGCATGATCATGCCCGCGCCCGGCGTACCGGCCGTGCCGATGGAGGCAAGCGTTGCGGTGACGACGATCGTGACCATCTGGCCAAGGGTCAGCGTCATGCCGCAGCAGGTGGCGAGGAAGATGGTGGCAACGCACTGGTAGATGGCGGTACCGTCCATGTTGATCGTCGCGCCGAGGGGGATAACGAAAGAAGACACATCGTTCTCTGCGCCCAGCTCATCTGCGCACTCCTTGCTCAGGGGGATCGTAGCGGCGGAGGAGGTGGAGGTAAATGCGAAAATCATCGCGGGGGAAGCCTTCTTGAAGAAGGTGATGGGGCTGATGCCCGCAAAGACCTTGGCAGAGAAGGAGTAGCAGAGGACTGCATGGACGATGTAGCCGAGGTACGCGCAGCCAAGCACGATACCAAGAGACGTCAGGATCTCGGGGCCCTGCGTGGCGACGACCCATGCCATCATCGTGAACACGCCGATGGGGCTGAGGGCAATGATGAACGCCATCACGCGCTCGATGACCGCATAGAGCGTAGAGACAAGATCCTTGGCAAGCTTCCCCTTCTCACCCGCGGAGAGGATACCGCCGCCGAACATCAGTGCGATCACGATGACCTGCAGCATGTTGGCTTCCGTGAAGGACTTCCACATATTGCTCGGGAAGATGGCGACCAGCGTATCCATGAAGTTGGCGCTCGTCGCCTTATCCCACACAGCACCCTCTTCCAGCGCGAGCGTGGGAAACAGGCCGGCATTGTTGAAGATGTTCGCAAAGAGAAGGCCGATGACGCAGGCGATTGCCGTGGTGACGAGGAAGTAAGCGACCGTCTTCCAGCCAACGGAGCCGACCTTCTTCATATCGCCCATCGAGATGATACCGTCGATCATCGACAGCAGCACGACGGGCACAACGATGAACTTCAGGAGGTTGACGAAGATCGTGCCGAAGGGCTTCAAGTAGTTGGTGGTAAATTCGGGCTTACCGATAAAATAGAAGATAAGTCCGACCGCAATACCCAGGATCAGGGCAAGTACGATCTGCTTTGGCAGACTCATTTTTTTCTTTTCCATACAACACACACTCGCTTTTCAAAAAAGTCCCCCCACTTATAGATGCTTTCAATAGGGAGCATTGCTATTGTACATCATTGCAATGTGTTTGGCAACCCCCTGCCGGAAAAACTTTGCTGTTTCCGGCGCATTTCTGCACAAAAATGGCAGTTCTTCTGCAACTATATTAGTGAAAATCCCAACTTGCATTTTTCCCCGCTTTCAGGTATCCTTGGTCAGACGAAAACAATGAAACGCAAACAGGAGGACGAACCCATGATGCTCTGCACCGCATCGAAAAAGGAAAATCTCACCTCCGGTCGTTTTGTTTCCGTTTTTATTGATATGATTTCTTTTGGTCGGTAATGCCTTTACCGGCCTTCTTTTTTGCCCGCACGGGGCGCAGTTCATGTTTATTCAAATGAGAATAAAAATACGAAGAAAGCAAAGAGGGAAAATCACATGAAGAAAGAACTCGGACACGAAGCCATCTACGACGCCCGCCAGCTGGGCACCCCCAGAATGCTGGTGCTCGGATTGCAGCACATGTTCGCCATGTTCGGCGCAACGGTGCTCGTCCCCATCCTCGTGCAGGGCTACGGCCTGCCGCTGTCCATTCAGACCACGCTGCTGTTCGCAGGTCTCGGCACGCTGCTGTTCCATGTCTGCACCAAGTTTAAAGTCCCCGCGTTCCTCGGCTCCTCGTTCGCCTACCTCGGCGGCTTCTCCACGGTCGCGACGATGCCCGCCTACGAAGGTCTCGATCCCAAAACGAAGCTCGCCTACGCGCTCGGCGGCATCGTGATTGCAGGTCTCCTCTACCTCGTGCTGGCGCTCCTCTTCAAGCTCCTCGGCGCAAAGAAGGTCATGCGTTACTTCCCGCCCATCGTCACCGGCCCGATGATCATCATGATCGGCCTGAACCTCTCCGGCTCCGCCATCAATAACGCCTCCACCTGCTGGTGGCTCGCACTCGTCGCCATGGCGATCATCGTTGTCGCCAACATCTGGGGCAAGGGCATGGTCAAGATCATTCCGATCCTGCTTGGCGTGGTCGGCAGCTACATCGTCGCCCTCATCGCCAGCGCCTGCGGCGCACAGCTGCCCGATGCAGAGGGCGTGATGCAGCCGCTCGTCAACTTCGCCGCCGTCAACAAGGCGAATCTCATCGGCCTTCAGAAGTTCGTCATCGCAAAGTTCGACGTTTCCGCTATCCTCGTCATGGCACCCATCGCCATCGCCGCCATGATGGAGCACATCGGCGACATCTCCGCCATCTCCTCCACCACCGGCCGCAACTTCATCGAAGATCCCGGCCTGCACCGCACACTGCTCGGCGACGGTCTTGCCACCGCCTTTGCCGGCATGTTCGGCGGCCCTGCCAACACCACCTATGGTGAAAATACCGGCGTTCTCGCCCTCTCCAAGGTCTACGATCCCCGCGTCGTCCGCCTCGCGGCCGTCTACGCCATCATTCTGAGCTTCTCCCCCAAGTTTGACGCGCTTGTCAACTCCATCCCCGCGGCCATCGTCGGCGGCGTCAGCTTCATCCTCTACGGTATGATCTCCGCGGTCGGCGTGCGCAACATCGTGGAGAATCAGGTCGACCTCACCAAGTCCCGCAACCTCATCATTGCGGCGGTCATGTTCGTCAGCGGTCTCGGCTTCAGTTCCGTCGGCGGCATCACCTTCACCGTCGGCGGCGCGGCGGTCACGCTCTCCGGTCTTGCCATCGCGGCCCTCTGCGGCGTCATTCTCAACGCCATTCTGCCCGGCAACGACTATGTCTTCGGCGTCAGCGTCGAGGGTGACAAGTCCGCTGACCTCGGCAGCTACTAAGACTTAACCCCAAACAGCAAAAAGGAAGCGGCACGCGCCGCTTCCTTTTTTTGCGCCCTCGTGTTATACTATTGCCAAAAATCACCGCAGGAGGGTTTTTCATGGATGAGATCAAGCCCGGGCGCTACCGCCACTTCAAGGGCAACGAATACGAGGTCATCGGCCTCGCCCGCCACTCCGAAACGCAGGAGGAAATGGTCGTCTACCGCGCGCTGTACGGCGACTTTGGCCTCTGGGTGCGCCCCGCGCGGATGTGGAATGAAACCGTCGAGCGCGACGGCAAGACCTTCCGCCGCTTTACCTACATCGGCCAATGACGGACTATACGCTTATTCGCGCCAAACGGCGCACGATGTCGCTGCAGTTGGACCGCGAGGGAAAGGCCATCGTCCGCGCGCCCTGCGGCGTCAAAAAAGAGTACATCGACCGCTTTGTTGCAGCGCATGAAAGCTGGCTTGCGCGCGCGAGGGCAAAGCAAGAGGCGCGCCGCCTCGCCCACCCCGAGCCGACGGATTCCGAGCGCGCAGCGCTCATCGCGCAAGCGAAAGAGTATCTCCCCCAGCGCACCGCCCATTGGAGCGCCGTCATGGGGCTTGTGCCGGCGGGCATCAAGATCACCTCTGCGCGCACGCGCTTTGGCTCATGCAGCGGCAAAAACAGCATCTGCTTTTCCTGGCGGCTCATGCTCTATCCGCCCGAGGCCATCGACTATGTCATCGTCCACGAGCTTGCGCATATTCGCCACCATGACCACTCCCCCGCCTTCTACGCGCTGATCGCGCAGTATCTCCCCGACTGGAAAGCGCGCATGAAGCTGCTGAAAGAATAAAAAGAGACGCCGCAGCGTCTCTTTTTTCATGTTCTTCACAGCAGCAGCTCATAAAAGTCATCAGTCTCCAGTCCTTCTGCTTTGGTCAGCGCCGTGAGCGCGGCGCGGTCCTCCGTTCCGGCGCGCCATGCCATGCCGCAGTCTGCTGTCAGCTCGCGCGGCACGGGAATGAGCCGCCCCGGAAGGCCCTTCGCCCGGCAGAGCTTTTCCATCGCGATGGCCGCGGCCGTCGTATGAAAGGTGATGATGAGCCAGCGTTTTTTCTCTCTCATGTTGCGATCTCGCGAACGGCACGCACGGCAGCGTCCGCTTCCTCTTCCGTATTGTACCAGCCGAAGCTAAAGCGCACCGCGCCCTGCCCTTCGGTTCCGAGCGCGCGGTGCAGCCGCGGCGCGCAGTGCGCGCCCGGGCGGGTCGCGATGCCGTAGTCCTCGGACAGAATGTCCGACACTTCGCCCGAGTCCATGTCGCCGATGTTGAGCGCCGCGACCGCCGTGCGCTCGCAGTCAAAGTTGCCGTAGAGCGTCACGCCCGGAATGTTCCGTACGCCCTCGACAAAGCGGCGCAGCAGCGCCGTTTCGTGTGCGTGGATCGTGCCGATCCCGGTCTCCTGCAAAAAGTCGAGCGCGGCGGAAAGTCCCGCGATGCCGTGGCCGTTGAGCGTCCCCGCCTCGAGGCGCGTCGGCATCTGCGCGGGCTGAGACTCGGAATACGTCTGCGCGCCCGTGCCGCCAACCTTCCACGGGGCAATGTCTACGCCTTCACGCACGCACAGTCCGCCCGTGCCCTGCGGGCCCATCAGCGACTTGTGCCCGGTGAAGCACAGCACATCGATTTGCATTTTTTCCATGTCGATGGGCAGCACGCCCGCGCTCTGCGAGGCGTCCACGAGAAACAAAAGCCCGTGCGCGTGCGCAAACTGTCCAATGCGCGTAAGATCAAGCACATTGCCCGTCAGGTTGGAGGCGTGCGTGCAGATGACGGCACGGGTATCGGAGCGCAAAAGCTTCTCAAAATCCGCATAGTCGATGTTCCCCTGTCTGTCCGCGGGAACAAAGCTCAGCGAAACGCCCTTCTCCCGTTCCAGCCGGTAGAGCGGCCGCAGCACGGAGTTGTGCTCCAAGTCCGTCGAAATGACGTGGTCGCCGCTGCGGATGCAGCCGTGAATGGCGATATTCAGCGCTTCGGTCGAGTTGCAGGCAAAAGCGACATGATCCGCCCGCTTACAGCCAAAGAGCGAGGCGAGCTTGCAGCGCGTGTCGTAAATGACGCGCGAGGCGGCAAGCGAGCCTTCATGTGTGCCGCGCGCACTGTTGCCAAAGCTGTCCATGGCCTGCACCACCGCGTCGATGACCTGCGGCGGCTTCCGCAGCGTGGTCGCCGCATTGTCGAGATAGATCATCTTCACGGACGGACGATGCGGTCGGCGCCGCTCATTTTCTCAACAATGACGTACATATTCGTCACCTCGCCGACGGCAAGCTTTTCCTTGAGGTCATAGTAGTTCAGGCACGTGCCGCAGCTTAAGATCTCCACGCCGCGCTCGGCCATGCCCTTGAGATCCTCGAGCGACTCCGAGCCTTCGCAGCTGAGCTTCACGCCGCCGTTGTAGCAGAGAATGGTATCGGGCAGGGTCTCCTGCTGGCTCAGGGCAAAGACAAACGCCTTCATCAGCGCACCGCCAAGTTCATCGCTGCCGCCGCCCATCTTGTCAGAGGAGAGTACCACGACTGCTTTCGGCTTGCCGCAGGTGAAGCACTCTCCGCTCACCTCGTCCGTCTTGGCGTTCTCGCCCACGGTGATGGTCACGCGGTACTGATTTTCGCCGAGTTTTTCGGTCGCAGACGTACAGCCCTTGCTTGCGGCCAGCTTGCCGAGGTTCTGCACCGCCGTCTCGTTGTCGACCAGCGTTTCGACCGTTCCCGCGCCAGTAAGTTCCTGCATCGCCTTCTGCGTCTTTACGACCGGAAGCGGGCAGGCATCGCCCATGGCATTGACTTCGATTTTCATACGTATCGCTCCTTTGCCGGGATCACGCCCGTTATTTTCTTCTAAGTATAACAGATTCTGCGCAAAGTGGCACAACTTTTTTCTCTCGCCGTAAATTTCTTTTATGATTCTCCTTTTTACCGTCCCGCCATCATTGGATTTTTTGATGATGCTTTCTGCCTTGCGCCGGTTCCATCAAGTTGATAAAATGGGAAAAAGTTTGTATCTTTCTGCGCGCTCCGCGCTCTAACAGGCAGAAATGATCGGAAGGAGGCCCTGCATGGACGAATTTGACGAGATCTGTCGGCGCTGCACGCCCGTTGTCTACCGTTTTCTGCTTTCGCTCAGCAAGGACGCCTCACTTGCCGACGAGCTGACGGCGGAAACGTTCTATCAGGCGTATCTGCACATCGATACGTTCCGCGGCGACTGCCGCGTCGAATCGTGGCTCTGCCAGATCGCAAAAAACGCCCTCATGAAAGAGCTCCGCCGACGAAAGCGCACCGTCCCCTACGAGGAAACGCGCAAGCTCACCGCGCCGGACGACATTTTTGAACTGCTGACCGACCGCGAGCAGGCAATGCGCATTCACGCTTCCCTGCACCGGCTCAAGGAGCCGTACCGTGAGGTCTTTACACTGCGCGTGCTCGGTGAGCTGCACTTCCATGACATCGCCGCGTTGTTCGGCAAATCCGAGTCCTGGGCAAAGGTCACATTCTACCGCGCCAAGGACAAGCTGATTGAAGATATGGAGGAACACCATGAACATTGACTGTCGCGTCATCGGCGACCTGCTCCCGCTCTACGCCGACGAAAGCTGCTCGGACGCAAGCCGCGCGCTCATCGAGGAGCATCTCAAATGCTGCCCACGCTGTCGCGAAACGCTCGCGCGGATGAAAAGCGAACAATTTCTTCCCGCCGCGCAAGTCATCGACCCGCCCGCCGTCGCCGACTATGCGCAAAAGGTCAAGCACCGCCGCCAGAAGCGCGGTACGCTCCTGACTGTCGGCGTCATCGTCCTGATTGTACTGCTCTCGCTCACCGCCGCCGCGTGGATGAACCTTGTCCGCGCACAGCACCCCTACATTCCCGTGGTTGAAGAGAGCGTCTGCAACCTTGCCGCCGGAGAGGTGCACACCTTTGCCGACAGCTGCGACGGCCGCCGTCTTTTTACGAACAGCACGCGCATCGCCGTCACCTTCCGCGCGGATACGCCGCAGGACGGCACGATCACGCTCTGGAACATCACCGATGTCACAACTCCCTACCCGGCCATGGTCTGCAAGGTCGACGGACGCACCGCGCGCTGCGAATTCACGAATCTTTCCTCCGCCGAGCGCTATTTTGTCCGCTGCGAGGAACTTTCCGGTTCCCTCGTCATTTCCGACGGTCGGCCGACGAACCTTTGGGAGAGCTTCCTCGATCTGCTTCACGTTCTCTCTCCGCGCTGACAGCGATCAAACGCCGGAGTTGACAAAGGCTTCGCACTTCTCTACAATAAAGGCAGCTTTTTGAAGGAGGTGTGCGCCATGAACGACAAGCTGCGTCTCACGCAGATGACAAAGGCGGCGGGTTGAGCCGCCAAGCTGGGGCCGGGTGCCCTGACGGAAATTCTTGCAAATCTGCCGAACGTGTCGGATCCTGCGCTTCTGGTCGGCTATGACCGCAGCGACGACGCTGCCGTTTACCGCGTCTCCGATGAGGTCGCCGTCATCGAAACGGTCGACTTTTTCACCCCCATTGTGGACGACCCGTACCTCTTCGGTCAGATCGCCGCGGCAAATGCACTGAGCGATGTGTACGCCATGGGCGGCGAGCCGAAGATTGCGATGAACCTTTTGTGCGTGCCGAACTGCCTGCCGAAAGAAGACGTCCGCGCCATTCTGGAGGGCGGCCACGCAAAGGCGGTCGAAGCCGGCTGCATCATCGCGGGCGGCCACACCATTGAGGATAATGAGCCGAAATACGGTCTGTGCGTCACGGGCTTTGTTCGCCCCGACCGCATTCTCAAAAATACCGGCGCACAGCCGGGCGATGTGCTGGTGCTGACAAAGCCGCTCGGCAGCGGCGTACTCACCACCGCCATCAAAGCGGATCTGATCTCTCCCGCCGCGCGCGATGCGATCTACGCCCACATGGCAACGCTCAACAAGAAAGCGGGCAAGGCTGTGCGAAGCGCCGGAAATGTCCACGCCTGTACCGATGTGACGGGCTTTGGACTTTTGGGCCACAGCTATGAGATGGCAAGCGGCAGCGGCGTCACGATCCGCCTGCACGGCGCGGCGCTCCCTCTGATGGACGGCGCGCGCGCGATGGCGGAGATGGGCATTATCCCCGCGGGCGCTTACCGCAACATGGACTATGTCAAGCCGCACCTTTCCGTGCTGGCGGGCAGTGAGCAGGTTTCTTTGGATCTTGCCGCCGACCCGCAGACCTCGGGCGGACTGCTCATCGCGCTCCCGCGCGAGGACGCCGAACCGCTGCTGAACGCGCTGCGCGTCTTTGCCCCGTGGAGCGCCATCGTCGGCGAGGTACACAAAAAGAGCACTGCGGCGCTCGAATTCGACTAACGGAAAAAGCAAGAAAAGCGGAGCTGAATGCATCGGCATTCAGCTCCGCTTCCTATTATACGGTGACACCGTCACTGATTTGAATTGTACGTCACATGCAGCAGCTCGTGACAGCGCTCTTCGCCGTAGTCCTCCATCATCTGCAGCACAACGGGGTTGCGCTCGGCGCGCTTGAACATTGCCGCATTGTCGGCAAGGTGCAGACCGTCGCCGCGTTTTTCCTTTCTCTTTTTGAGTCCGTAGGGCTGACCCGCGCCGCCGACGCAGCCGCCCTGGCAGGTCATCACCTCGACGAGGTGATAGAACGCCTTGCCCTCGTCGATGTCCTTCAAAAGCTTCTTGGCATTGGCAAGCCCGTTGACGACCGCGATCTTGAGCTCAGCATCGCCGACGGTGACCGACGCCTCCTTGATCGGCGCATCGCCGCGCAGGCCAAGAATGCTGATCTCACGCAGGGCATTTTTGCTCTTATCGGGCAGGCAGTGGCGCACGACCGCTTCGGCAACGCCGCCGCTCGTACCGTAAATGATTGCGGCGCCGGAGCCGAGGCCAAAGGGCATATCGGGGGACTCCAGCTCCAGCTCGGAGAGCTGAATGCCGGTCTCCTGCATCATATCGATCACCTCGCGCGTGGTGAGCACAAGGTCAACATCAGGCCGTCCGTCGTGGACGAACTCAGGGCGCGCTGCTTCCATCTTTTTTGCCGTGCAGGGCATGATGGCAATATGGTAGGTCGTACGGCCGTCGGCTGCGTCCTTCGCAGCGTACTTGTCGCGGAAGATCGCACCCACCATCTCCATGGGCGACTTGCAGGTCGAAATGTTCTTCAAATACTTGGGGTTCTCGTTTTCGAGATATTTCACCCATGCCGGGCAGCAGGAAGTGAACATCGGGAACGGGCCGCCGTTTTTCAGGCGCTCGAGGAATTCCTCGGATTCGGCGATCGTCGTAAAGTCCGCGCCGAACGTCGTATCGTACACCTCGTCCACGCCCATGAGCTTGAGCGCCGTGACGAGCTTATCGAGCACATTTTCGCCGGCAGAGAAGCCGAATGCCTCGCCCACCGCCACGCGCACTGCGGGCGCGATCTGAATGACCACGCGCTTTTTCGGATCGTGAATGGCGCGCCACGCCTCGCCGATCTGGTTTTTTACGGTGATGGCGCCGGTGGTGCACACCGCGGCACACTGGCCGCAGCTGACGCACTTCGTCTCGGCGAGCTTGCGGTCGAACGCGGGCATGACCTGCAAATTGCTGCCGCGGTAGGCAAAGTTCAAAATGCCCATACCCTGCATCTCTTCGCACACGCGCACGCAGTCGCCGCAGAGAATGCACTTGTTCGGGTCGCGCAGCACCGCGGGTGACGAGCTGTCGATCTCGTAGTGCTCGCGCGTATCGGGGAAGCGGATCCTGCGCACGCCGAACTGCTGGGCAAGCTCCTGCAAACGGCAGTGGCCGCTCTTTTCGCAGGTGGTGCAGTTGCAGTTGTGCGAGGCGAGCAGCAGCTCCAGAATAACGCGCCGGTGCTTGAGCAGTCTCGCGCTGTTCGTGCTGATGCGCATGCCGTCGCGCGGCTCCATCGAGCAACTCGCGTCGATCTTACCGGTCTTTTCATCTTCCACCACGCACATACGGCACGCGCCGTAAACGGAGAGGTCGGAGTAATAGCAGAACGTCGGCATTTCAATACCGGCCTTGCGAATGACGGAAAGCACATTCTTTTCGCCGTCGAAGTTGACGCGCTGACCGTCAACGATCATCATACCTTTTGCCATGTCTCTCAACCCTCCTCTTCAATGGCGTCGATCGCGCCGAACGGACAGGCGCCCCAGCACGCGCCGCAGTGGATACACTTATCATTGTCGATGGTGTGCGGCATGCGGATCTCGCCGGAGATGGCCTCCATCGGGCAGTTGCGCTTGCACTTGCCGCAGCCCTTGCACAGCTCGGGCTTAATGACAAGACGGCGCTTGCGGCCGTTGCAGATCGGGCAATGATGGTCGACCACATGACGCAGATAATCCTGGCGGAAGTGGCGCAGCGTACTCTGCACGGGCTTGCACGCACTCTGGCCGAGGCCGCACAGCGCCGTTTCCGAGATCGTTTTGGCAAGCTCCTGCAAGAGGTCAAGATCCTCAAGACTCCCCTCGTTTGCAATGATGCGATCCAGGATCTCCAGCATGCGTTTCGTGCCCTCGCGGCAGGGAACGCACTTGCCGCAGCTCTCGTTCTGCGTAAAGCGCATGAAAAAGCGCGCGGTCTCGACCATGCAGGTATCCTCGTCCATGACGACAAGGCCGCCCGAGCCGATCATGGCGCCGATGCTCTTGAGCGAGTCGAAGTCGAGCGGCAGGTCAAGATGCTCGTCGCTCGCCGTGGTCGCGCCGCCGGAAGGGCCGCCGATCTGCACGGCCTTGAACTTCTTGCCGTCGGGAATGCCGCCGCCGATGTCGAAAACGACTTCACGAATGGTCGTGCCCATGGGCACTTCGATGAGGCCCGTGTTGACCACGTTGCCTGTCAGGGCGAAGGCCTTCGTGCCGGGGCTCTTTTCCGTGCCGATGCTATGGTACCACTCCACACCGTTTTTGATGATGAGCGGGACGTTGGCAAAGGTCTCCACGTTGTTGAGCACCGTGGGTTCAGCCCACAGGCCATGCTCAATGGTGCGCGGGGGCTTGACGCGCGGCATGCCGCGGTTGCCCTCGATGGACGCGGTCAGGGCGCTGCCCTCGCCGCAGACGAATGCGCCCGCGCCCTTGGCAACATGAATGCGGAAGTTAAAATCGCTGCCGAGGATATGCTCGCCGAGAAGCCCGATCTCCTCCGCTCTGGCAATGGCTGTTTTCAGACGGTTCACCGCCAACGGATATTCCGCGCGCACGTAAATGTAGCCCTCGTCGCTGCCGACGGCAAGACCCGCGATCATCATGCCCTCAAGCACGCTATGGGGGTTGCCCTCCATCACGCTGCGGTCCATGAACGCGCCGGGATCGCCCTCGTCGCCGTTGCAGACGATGTATTTCTTTGCGCTCTTCTGCTTGCGCGCGCCGTCCCATTTGCGTCCGGCGGGGAAACCGCCGCCGCCGCGGCCGCGCAGGCCGGAATCGAGAATGTCGCGGCAGATCTCCTCGTCCGTCATCTCGAACAGCGCCTTTTCAAACGCGCTGTAACCGCCCTTGGCGATGTACTCCTCGATGTCCTCGGCGTCCGCCGTGCCGCAGTTTTCCAGCACCACGCGGTGCTGCTTTTTATAGAACGGGATATCCTCCTGCTTCGGGTACGTCGTGCCGTCGAGATGGTAGACCAAACGGTCGATGACCTCGCCGCCGAGGACGGTCTTTTCCAGAATTTCGTGGCAGTCCTCGGGCTTGACGTGAATGTACATCACACCCATCGGCTCGATGTGCACGAGCGGCCCCATCTCGCAGAAGCCGTGGCAGCCGCTCATTTTGACGTGCAGGCTCTTCTCCTCGTCCGTGTCGTGCTTCAGCCCCACATAGACCTTCAACCCGCGCGATTCACACTCGGCCTTGAAATTGTCGTAAATCTTCATTGCGCCGCCGGCAATGCAGCCGGTGCCCGCGCAGATGAGAATGGACGGCACCTCGCGGCTTTGCGCAAGATCATGCTCCGCCTGCGCGCGCAGGGCGCGGAATTCTTCTCTATTCAGCTTGTTCACGCCTGCACCCCCTCGTTTTTGCGAATGGAGTCGAGCAGCTCAATAGCATGCTCGGGATCCATCTTGGCATGTACTTCCCCGTCCACGGTCATGACCGGCGCCAATCCGCAGGCGCCGAGGCACGCGACCGTTTCGAGCGTAAAGAGGCCGTCGTCCGAAGTCTTTTTCTTCCCGTGCAGCCCGAGGTATTCATAGATCGCATCATAGATCGGCCCGGACTTGCGCACATGACACGCCGTACCCGCGCAGACCTTGATGATATGCTTTCCCTTGGCCTCCAGCGAAAAATTCTCGTAGAATGTCGCCACACTGTATACCTTTGATACGCTTACACCGAGCGTATCGGCGATGAGCGTCAGGTTTGCTTCGCTTAGGTAATTGTATTCCGCCTGCACATCCTGCAAAATGGCAATGAGGTTGGACGGATCGTTCTCATGCATAGCAAGGATGCTCAGGACTTTCTCCGTGTCAGGTTTCATAGCTGCCCTCCTAATCTAATCCTGAGAGCGATTATACCGCTTTTTTTAAGGCATTTTCAATCAAATGCGCAAAAATTATCGATTGATTATCCCTATAGGCCTAACATTTTTCTGCAAGTCAATAAATGCCGAGATCTCTGCATCTGTTGCGCATGAAAAAAGGGATCCGCCATACGGCGGATCCCTTCTCTTTTTCGTTTGTTTGCTTACCTCGCACCCTTCGGCATGCGCTCCTTGACCGCCTTGCCCGTTGGCGTAGCGGCAAGACCGCCGAGCGCCGTCTCGCGGAACTCGACCGGCATACGGCGTCCGACCTCGCCCATCGCGTCGATGACCTCATCGACGGGAATGCGGCTTTCAATACCTGCCAGTGCCATATCTGCCGCGGAGATGGCATTCACCGCACCGATAACATTGCGCTTGACGCACGGCACCTCGACAAGACCCGCCACAGGGTCGCAGACAAGGCCCATCAGATTCTTGAGCGCCATGGCCACCGCGTGGCCGATCTGCTCGTTCGTGCCGCCGCGCAGAGACACAAGCGCGCCCGCCGCCATGGCCGACGCCGTGCCGATCTCCGCCTGACAGCCGCCCGCCGCACCGGAAATGCTTGCGCGGTGCGCGATGACGGCCCCGATTCCCGCGGCAACATACAGTGCTTCCAGCAGCTCATGCTGCGTGTGCTTTTCACGCTCGCACAGCGGCAGCAGCACTGCCGGCACCACGCCGCAGGAACCTGCCGTCGGCGCGGCAACGATGCGGCGCATGCATGCGTTCGACTCCGCCATGGAAAGCGCCTGCACGATGACCTCATCTATGAACTCCCCACCGATGCTTTCGCCGCGGCGCGCGTACAGCCGCATTTTCAGTCCGTCGCCGCCGACCAGTCCGCTCACGCTGCGCTGCGTACCGGTGTAGGAATCGGCTGCGTCCTGGATCGCCTGCCAGGTGGAAAGCATTTTGGCCATTGATGCCTGCCGGCTCACCTGACGCTCCTCCATATCGTACTGCAAAACGATCTCCCAGAACGGGATCTCTTCCCGCGCCGAGCGCTCAAAGATTTCCTTCATCGAATCCAGCGCCATCTTCATCGTCCTCCTTATCGTAATAAGTCACGCTCAGGATACCCGGCAGCTCAGAGAGAAATTCCACCTGCCGCGGCTTGATGTGCTGATCTGTTTCAATGACCATCAGCGCATCTCCTCCGCGGCGATGGCGGTTGACGCTCATGTTCGCCACGTTGATGTGCACCTGGCTCAAAATAGACGTGATCGCAGCGACGGAGCCGGTCTCGTCCTGATTGCGGACGATCAGCGTGTTGAAGTCGCCCGTGAAGTTCACGTTGATGCCGTCAATCTTATTGACGACGATCGCGCCGCCGCCGACAGAGGAGGCCTCAATGGTCATCTTTTTTCCGCTTTTCCCCGTCAGCTCCAAAAGCGCGGTGTTCGGGTTTGCATCGCGCAGCTCCACCGTGTGGGAGGAATACGCCATGCCCGCGCGGTTTGCCTCATCGTAGGCATTCGGAATGCGCAGATCGTCCGGCTTCATGCCGAGAAGTCCCGCCAAAAGCGCGCGGTCCGTGCCGTGGCCGAAGCCCGTTTCAGCAAACGAGCCGTGCAAGCCGATGTCCGCACACGCCACCTCTTCGCCGAGCAGCGTTCTGCCCATGTTGCCGATGCGCGCCGCGCCTGCTGTATGCGAACTGGACGGACCGACCATCACCGGCCCCATCATATCGAAAATATTGATCATGGAAACCCCGTCCTTTCTGGTTTTCTCAGGAAAAAGCATATCATATCCGCTGCCGAAAAGCGAGTTAAATTCCCCCGTCCACGTTGCGACTATTGAATGACACCGTTTACCATGATTCATTTCTATTTTTCATTAAAACCGCCGATCGATGCATTCTCTTCATCACTTACAGGCAAAAACAGGTGCAGGCGATCCCCTCGCCGCACCTGTTTTTCTCATCGCTCGGTTTTTACACGCGCTTCCACTTCGCGCCGCCGGGCATGTCGGTCACTTCGACACCCTGCGCCTTGAGCTCATCGCGGATACGGTCAGCCTCGGCAAAGTTCTTCGCCTTTTTGGCCTCCGCGCGCTGGCGGATCAGGTTCTCGATGCCTTCCTCCGCCGTGCCGTCCTCGGAGACGACCGTAAAGCCGCCCGCGCTCTGCTGCGCGGCCGCCTTTTCCTTCTTCTCGCGCTCGGCTTCGGCCTTTTTGAGAAGGTCGAGGCTCAGCACCGTGTCATAGTCGCCGATGATGGCAAGTTTCGTCGCGCCCGTGGTCTTGGCCTTGAGCACGTCATAGAGCGCGGTCACGCCCATGGCGGTGTTGAGGTCATTGTCCATCTCCTTCATGAACTTCGCGCGGTACTCGGCACGCACCGCCTCGTCCACGCCGCCCTCGTCCTTAATATTCGCAATCTTCGCGATGAGCTTGTTGTACGCGGCGACCGCATTGTCAAGGTTTTCCCACGTGAAGACAAGACTCTTGCGGTAGTGGCTCTGTAAGCAGAAGAAGCGGTACGCCAGCGGGTCATAGCCCTTTTCCTCGAGCAGCGAGACCGTCAAAAATTCGCCCTTGGATTTGGACATCTTGCCGTGCGAAGTATTGAGGTGCGCCACGTGGCACCACTGGAGGCACCAGGGATGACCGAGGTAGCTCTCGCTCTGCGCGATCTCGTTCGTGTGGTGCGGGAAGGCATTGTCCACGCCGCCGCAGTGCAGGTCGAGATACTCGCCGTTGTATTTCATCGAAATGCCGGAGCATTCGATGTGCCAACCCGGATAGCCCACGCCCCAGGGAGAATCCCATTTGAGCGCCTGATCCTCAAACTTGGACTTGGTGAACCAGAGGACGAAGTCGTTCTTGTTCTTCTTGTTCTCGTCCTCCTCTACACCCTCGCGCACGCCGACGGCGAGGTTTTCCTCGTTGTGGTCGTTGAAGATATAGTAGCGCTCGAGCTTGCTCGTGTCGAAATAGACGTTGCCGCCGGCGAGGTAGGCATAGCCGGTGTCGAGCAGCTTCGTGATGATCTTGATGTAGTCGTCGATGAGGCCCGTTGCGGGCTGGACGACGTCGGGGCGCTTGATGTTGAGCTTCTTGCAGTCGGCGAAGAACGCGTCGGTGTAGAACTGGGCGATCTCCATGACGGTCTTGTGCTCGCGCTTAGCGCCCTTGACCATCTTGTCCTCGCCCTCGTCGGCGTCGCTCGTCAGGTGGCCGACGTCGGTGATGTTCATGACGCGGTTCACGCTGTAGCCCGAAAAGCGCAGGTACTTTTCCAGCACGTCTTCCATGATGTAGGAGCGCAGGTTGCCGATGTGGGCAAAGTGGTACACGGTCGGACCGCAGGTGTACATCTCCACATGGTTCGGCGTGTGGGTCTTGAATTCTTCCTTTTTATGGGTCGCGGAATTGTATAAATACATGATAACTCTCCTTTGAGAAGATGGAATTACAGATTTAGTCCGCCTCTTTGAAGACGTCGAGGTTCTTTGCGAAATACTCAATGCCGGAGTACACGGTCGTCGCCACGATGACCGCAATGCACACGACATTCAAAAGGTTGCTTTGGAACACCAGCATCAGACACAGGCACACCATGGTCGAGGCGGTCTTGATCTTGCCCGACCATGCAGCCGCGATGACGCGCCCCTGCTCGACGGCGACAAGGCGCATGCCGGAAACGGCAAATTCGCGCAGCAGCACGATGGCAAGGCACCATCCGGGCATCTGCCCGCACTCGACAAAGTAGCACATCGCCGCCATGACGAGCATCTTGTCCGCCAGCGGGTCCATGAACTTGCCGAAATTTGTGATCTGGTTGCAGTGGCGGGCAATGTAGCCGTCGGCAAAATCCGTCAGGCATGCGGCGGCAAAGATGCCGAGTGCCCACCATCTCGCACCTGCGAAATCAAGGTACAGCACCACCAAAAATACGGGGATCAGCGCAATGCGCAGGATCGTCAGCTTGTTTGCAGTTGTCATTGTCTCTCTTTCCTCCTGCCTTGCAGGGCTTTAAAATTATTCGACCGCTTCGCCGGTCAGCTCGCCGTCCATCGTGCCGGTCAGGCGCACGTTGACGAACTCACCTGCCATAATATCACAATTCGAAGAAAAGTAAATCTTTCCGTCAATATCCACGGACTCGGCGTAGCTGCGGCCGACAAAGGACTGCGATTCCTCGCTCCAGCCCTCGCACAGCACCTCGCGAATGTCGCCGAGGACGGAGTCGTTGTACGCGTCGATGATCTCGCTCTGCACGTCGACCAAAAGCTCCGTGCGGCGCTGGGCTTCCTCGGTAGAAACATGCTCCATCGTCGCAGCCTTCGTCCCCTCTTCGGGAGAGAAGGGGAACACGCCCGCGCGCTCGATCTTCTCCTCGCGCAAAAAGTCACAAAGCTCCTCGAATTCCGCCTCGCCTTCGCCGGGAAGTCCCGCGATGATGGACGTGCGCAGCACCAGGCCGGGCACGCGCTCGCGCAGGTCGTGGAATACCTTGCGGAGGCTCTCCTTCGTATCGCGGCGGTTCATCGCCTTTAAAATGCCGTCGTTGCAGTGCTGGATGGGAATATCAAGGTAGGGAACGATCTTCTTCTCTTCGGCGATGGTATCGATCAGTTCTTCGGTGATCTCATCGGGATAAAGATAGTGCAGACGGATCCAGTGGAAGTCGAGCTTGCACAGCTTGCGCAGCAGCGCAGGAAGCTGATGTTCGCCGTTGAAGTCCGTGCCGTAGCGCGTGATGTCCTGCGCGATAACGATGAGTTCCTTCACGCCCGCGGAGGCAAGCTCGCTCGCCTCGTCGAGAAGCTCCGCCATCGGGCGGCTGCGGTAGCGCCCGCGCAGACGCGGGATCACGCAATAGGCGCAGCAGTTGTCGCAGCCCTCAGCAATGCGAAGATACGCATACCATGGAGGCGTGGATAAAATACGTGCGCCGCCCTGCGGACAGTGGTGGATATCCCCCATGTGGCAGGGCCGCAGCGCTGCGCCGCTCATCACCTCGTCGAGCGCAAGGGCAATGTCGCCGTAGCTGCCGGTGCCGAGCACCGCGTCCACCTCGGGCAGCTCGCGCAGCACATCGTCCTTGTAGCGCTGCGCCATGCAGCCGGTGACGATGATCTTCTTGAGTCTTCCCTCCTGCTTGAGCTCCGCCATTTCGAGGATATTATCGATGGCTTCCTCGCAGGCCGAAGCCAAAAAGCCGCAGGTGTTGACCACGGCCACATCCGCCCCCTCGGGCGAGAGGACAATATTGTGCCCCGCGTGCTGCACCGTGGCCATCATCTGCTCGCAGTTGACCTGGTTTTTGGCACAGCCGAGGGAAATAAAGAACACATTGTAGGACATAATTTCTCTCCTGTCCGTAGAAATATCACAAACGATCACTCTTCGTAATCGAATTCTGTCGTATCTTCGCCGATCTTGGCAAGCGCGGCGCGCACATCGCGCCAGGCAAAGCCACGGCGCAGCAGCATGTCGGAAAGGCGCTTTCTGCCTTTCTCGTCGAGCGTGCGGCCCTTTGTCTTTTGTGCGATCACACGCGCGATGGCCTCCTGCACATCGGGTGAGGCAGCAAGCGCATCTTCCCACAACTCGCGTGGCACGCCGCGCCGGTAGAGCTCGTCGCGGATCTTCGCCTCGCCATAGCCCATGCCGCCGTAGTGGCGCACAAGCATTGCGGCATACTCCGCGTCGTTCAGCGCGCCGATCTCTTCGAGCCAGTCCACCGCCGCTTCAGCGTCGGACTCTGCCGCGCCCTTCTCCCCGAGCTTTCTGATAAGCTCTCTGCGCGAGAGTGGGCGCGACGAGATCATATTCGCCGCACGCACGCGTGTTTCGCTCCGCGCGCCGGACTGCTGCAATTCTACCACAGTCCTATCGTCAATGTCCAGTCCTATACATAAACCGAAACGCAGAAGCTCGCTCTCGGTGATCCGGAGGAGGTCTCCCCCCTCCAGATACACGAGAACGCGCTCCTGCTGATGCTTCGATCGTTCGATCTTCTCAATCTTCATCCTTGAAATCGTCGGCACTGACGTCCACGGCGCGGCCCGCGGCCTTCGCCGCCACGCGGGACTGGCCCGTCATCAGCTTGTCAAAGTTGCGGCGGATCTCCGCTTCGAGGTTGTCCGCGATCTCGGGATTGTTTTTCAGATACTGCTTGGCTGCGTCGCGTCCCTGGCCGATGCGCGTTTCGCCCATCGAATACCATGAGCCGCTCTTCTGCACAAGGCCGAGTTTGACGCCAAGATCGATAAGCTCGCCGATGAGCGAGATACCCTCGCCGTACATGATGTCGAACTCCGCCTCGCGGAACGGGGGTGCCATCTTGTTCTTCACGACCTTGGCGCGCGTGCGGTTGCCGATGATCTCGCTGCCGTTTTTCAGCGCCTCGATGCGGCGCACATCGATGCGCACGCTCGAGTAGAACTTGAGCGCGCGGCCGCCGGTAGTGACCTCGGGGTTGCCGTACATCACGCCGACCTTCTCGCGCAGCTGGTTGATGAAAATGACGATGGTGTTCGTCTTGCCGACCGCACCCGTGAGCTTTCGCAGCGCCTGCGACATAAGGCGCGCGTGAAGGCCCACAAAGCTGTCACCCATCTCGCCCTCGATCTCCGCGCGCGGCACGAGCGCCGCAACGGAGTCGACGACGATCACGTCGATCGCGCCGGAGCGCACGAGCGCCTCGGTGATCTCAAGCGCCTGCTCGCCGGTATCCGGCTGGGAGACGAGCATATCCTCGACCTTCACGCCGAGGGCGCGGGCATAGGTGATGTCGAGCGCGTGCTCTGCGTCGATGAATGCGACCTCGCCGCCCGCTTTCTGCGCCTGCGCGAGCACATGCAGCGCAAGCGTCGTCTTACCGGAGGATTCCGGTCCGTAGATCTCGATGATACGGCCCTTGGGCAGTCCGCCGATGCCGAGCGCAAGGTCGAGCGCGAGAGAGCCGGTGGGAACGGCCTCCACATTGCTCACGGTATTGTCGCCAAAGCGCATGATCGAACCCTTGCCATAGGTGCGCTCGATCTGCTGCATCGCGGTCTCGATCGCCCGCTTCTTGTCGTCAGCCATCGCCGCGGCTGCCTTCGTCTGAGCTTTTTCTGCCATGTTCGCGTTCCTCCCGATTCTTTATGTAAACTGTTTTTTAAGATCAAATCGTTTCTACTCGCGTGCCGTATACCACGCGAGGAATGTTGTTGAGATCTTTGACGATCTGAATGTCGCCAAAGCCGCTCGAGCGCATGATGCGCAGCACGCTGTCCGCCTGCCCGATGCCGACCTCGAAAAAGAGCATGCCGTTTTCGCACAGGACGTCGCGCCATTTTTCGCAGATCACGCGGTAAAAATCGAGTCCGTCCTCGCCGCCGTCGAGCGCAAGTCGCGGCTCGTGCTCGCGCACGGAGGCATCGAGCGTTTCAATGTCCGCGCTCGGAATATACGGCGGATTGCTGACGAGAAACCGGAACTCGCCCAGCGTGCGCGAAGGCTTTTCGCGCGCGTCGAGCTTGAGGCTCGCCACGCGAGATGTCAAGCGGTTGCGGCGGATGTTCTGCCGGCAGATCTTCAGCGCTTCCTCATCGTATTCGCCGAGCAGCACGCGCGCGTTCGGTAAGTTTGCCGCCGCGGCAAGGCCGATGCAGCCGCTGCCCGCACAGAGATCGAGGATGCGGCAAGACCCGGCGCCGCGCGCCGCGTCGATGAGTTTCGTTGCCAAAACCTCCGTATCCGGGCGCGGGATCAGCACCGCGGGTGAAATATCGAGCGGCAGGCCGTAAAACTCCCACTCGCCGATCAGGTAGGCCACCGGCTCGCCCGCAAGATGCCGCTTGACCAGTTCGTGCGCGGCCGCTTCCACCTCGGGTGAGGCATAGAGAGAACCGTCGCGCACCAGTTCCTCGCGCGTCTTGCCCGCCGCGGCACACACCAGCTCGCGCGCGGACTGCGTTGCCTCCTCGTCGCCCGCGCGCCTCAGCTCCGTGCGCAGATCCAGATAGAGATTATTATACGTCGTTGCCATGCTTACCACGCATCCTTGCCTTTTTCTTCAGGAATGACCAGCTCGAGCGCCCGAATGGCGACCTCAAGCATGCTGTCGTCCGGCTCGTTGGTCGTAAAGTTTTGCAGCCACAGGCCCGGACGCGACAAAAAGCGCGTCACCTTGTTGTCGTGCCCGCCGACGTAGCGGTTGAACTCATACGTCACGCCCACGATGGGGATAAGCAGCAGCAGGTGCAGTCCCATACGCACCCACATGTTGCGCCAGTTGACAAAGCTGAAAACAAGGCTTGAAACAAGAATGGACACGACCACCACGACAAAGAGGAAGCTCGTGCCGCAGCGCGGATGGTGGCGCGGCTGGATGCGGCAGTTTTCGACCGTCAGCGGCAGCCCCGCCTCGTAGCAGAAGATCGTCTTATGCTCCGCGCCGTGATACTGGAACACGCGGTAGATGTCCTTTTGCTTTGAGCAGAGGATCATGTAGGCGAAAAAGATCACGAGCTTGATGACGGATTCGACCAGATTGTGCACCGCCGCGCTCTTGATATACGGGTCGATAAAACCCGCCAAAAACGTCGGCAGCAGGAAAAAGAGCAGGATCGTCAGCCCCAGCGACAGGAAAACCGCCAGCGCCGTGATGACCTTCTGCATCTTCTCATTTCCGAGTTTTTCCTCAAGCCACCGGTCGAACTTGCCCGGCTCGGCAACGTCGTCATCGGGGAAATAGTCCGCTGAAAACATCAGCGCCTTGACGCCCTTGACCATCGAATCGACGAACGTCACCGCGCCGCGAATGATGGGTAAGCCCAAAACGGGGTACTTGTCGCGCACGAGCGTCAGCTCCTCTACCTTCTCCACAAGCCCCTCCGGCGAGCGGACAACGATGGCCTGCTTCCCCGGCCCGCGCATCAGAACGCCTTCGATCAGCGCCTGTCCGCCGATGCTCGTGCGGAACTTGGACGGGGAAGCCTTCTTCTTTGCTTCTTCTGCCATGAATGGTTCTCCTTTTTCTATGCGATATCATACCACAGGTGTTTTCGAAATGCAACACCCGTTCTATTTTTATGCCATTGGCAGCGAGATCGTCACGACTGCGCCGCCGCCCTCGGCGTTGGCAATGTCGAACGTGCCGCCGTGCAGGCGCACGATCTCGTCGCACACGGCAAGGCCGATGCCGCTGCCGCGCGCTCTGGACGAGCCCTTGTAAAACTTCTGCTTGACGAACGGCAGCTCCTCCTCCGGGATACCCGCACCGTAGTCGCGCACGCGGATAACGAACTTTCCGTCCTCCTGCGCGGCGCTCACGTCGATCTTTTTGCCGCTGCCGCCGTGCTTGGCGGCATTGTCGAGCACGTTGCAAAAAACCTGCTTCATGCGCTCGCTGTCAGCCACGATCGGCGGCACCTCTTCGTCGGGGCCATTGTAGCTCACGTCGATACCCTCCTGCCGAAACAGCTCGCGGTAGGTGTAGATCGCGTCCTCCAGTTCGCTCGCAAGATCGACGCTCTCCACGCGCAGCGTGAAGCGCCCGTCCTGCATCTTGGTAAACTCCAGCAGCTCTTCGACCATCGTGGTGAGCCGGCGGGACTCTTTCAAGATGATCCCGAGGCCGCGCTTGGTCTGGTCGATGTTCGTGCCCGGATCGGCAGAAAGCGTCTCGGCCCAGCCGCTGATGGCGGTCAGCGGCGTTCGCAGCTCGTGCGAGACCGACGAGATAAACTCCTGCTGGATCTTCTCCGCCTGGCTGATCTTGAGCGACATATCGTTGATATTGTCCACGAGTTCTCCCAGCTCGTCGCGGTAGCGGTTTTCGATCAGAATACCGTAGCTTCCGCCGGAAATGCGGCGCGCCGCATCGCTCACCACCGCCACAGGCTGCACAACGTTGTTAATAAAAATGGCGTTCGACGCCGCAATGAGCGCCATGCACACGAGCGCCGCCGCCGAGGCGAACAGCGATTCCATCAGCACCCGGTGCTGTGCCTCGCGCAGCGACGTTACATAGCGCAGCACGCCGACCACGCGGGAATTGAAAAACAGCGGATAGGACACCGAAAGAATATTTTCCCCCGTCTGCGGGTCGCGCCCCTGAAACGATGCCATATTGCCGGCGATGGCGCGCTCAATGTCCTCCGTTCCGGGCAGCGTGCCTGCCGTGAGGCCGTAGGACGAGACCTGCACGCGGCCGTTCGTATTGATAAATTGCAGTTCGATCGTGTCCTTTTCCTCAAAGGTCTCCGCGGAATACGAGGCAAGGCGATAGTATTCGCTGTAGCTCTTCACGCCGTAGCCCGAGAAGGTCTCCGCCGCGATGCGCGCGCGGCTTTCAAGACCCGAGCGCATCGCATTATAGTAGTATTCCTGCACGCCCACGCTGAAAAGTGCCACCGCCAACACAAGCAGCAGCAAGATCGGCAGCACCGCCGAAAGCATCCACCGCTGGCGAAGGCCGCGGATATGCAGCGCCGAGGCAAAGCCTTTTCGATTTTCCGGCATTGCAGCCCCTCCTTCGTGCGATGTGTTCACACCGTCCATTTATAGCCAAAGCCCCACACGGTGGAGATATACTTCGGCTCCTGCGCGTCGTCCTCAATTTTGATGCGCAGCCGGCGCACATTCACGTCTACGATCTTGAGCTCGCCGAAATATCCCTTGCCCCACACCGCGTCGAGGATCTCCTCGCGCGCGAGCGCCTTGCCGCGGTTTTCCATAAAGAGCTTGACGATCGAATATTCCAGCTGCGTCAGCTTCACGCGCTCGCCGTTTTTCTCCAGCGTGCGGTTCGTCATATTCAGCAAAAACGGCGGCTGATACAGCTCTCCCGTGCGCACCGCAGGCGTATTATCGCCCGTGCGGCGCAGCAGCGCGTCCACGCGCGCGGTGAGCTCAGCCGGAGAAAAGGGTTTGGTCACATAGTCGTCCGCGCCGGTCATCAGCCCCGTCACCTTGTCCATCTCCTGCGCACGCGCCGTCAGCATGATGATGCCGATCTGAGAGTTCGACATACGGATGCGGCGGCAGACCTCGAACCCGTCGATGTCCGGCAGCATGATATCGAGCAGGCACAGCCGCGTATCGGGATTTTCCTGCAATTTTGCAAGCGCCTCTTCGCCGCACTCGGCCTCCACGACCTCGTAACCCACGCGCTGCAAATTGATGACGATAAAGCTGCGGATACTGGCCTCATCTTCCAGCACCAGTACTTTTTTCATCTCTTTTCTCCTCCTCTCAGTTGTCTCCCATGGTCCATTCCGCCATGATGAGCGAGAACCGCTCGCGCAGCGACTGCTCGTCGAGCTGCACGCTCCACTTGCTCCCGATCTCGGCGGCATACACTGCGTCCACCTGCTGCGCAAGCACAAAGCGATCACCGATATCGGCAAGTCCCTCGCGCGCCTCGCCCGTCAGGCGGTAGATCGTCAGCAGCTTTTCCCACGAACCGTTTTCGTTCGCGCGGTAGAAGGAAACGATGCTTTCGTCGCCGCCCGCACTGCGCGCGGCGGTCAGCTTGGCTTTGTTCCATTCCTCCGGCAGCACAAGGCTCCAGCCGTCACTCACATTGTGGAAGCAGCTCTGCACGTCGCTCACAGTCCCGTCCACGCTGTACTGCTCCCACAGAACATAGTACTGCGGCTCGCTCTCCTCGTCAAAGCGTCGCAGCGCGCGTGTCATCGGCGCTTCGGTCACGCCGTCGTTGTTCTCATCGCGCGGAAAAAGGCCGAGGAAGATCTGCTCCGCGGGCGCCTGATTCACGTCCGCAGCGGAGGCAATGTTCTGCAACCGTCCGCCCCGCAGCGCCAGCACATCCGTCACCGTCAGATTGTCGCCCGTCACGCTCGTGACAAAAAGCGCCTTTTCGCCGCCTGTCAGCGTCCCCGCCGTCAGTTGGCTCAGCTCTGCCACCGAAGAAGAGAGCCGCAGCGACGATTTAGCGCGCAAAACACCCTCATCCCAGTTGTAGTAATCGACGCGCGCACCGCTCTCTTCATCGCTGCAAATAATAAGCAGTTCCTGCTTTCCGTCGCCGTCCATGTCAAGATTTGCATAGCGGGAATATCCCGTGATCAGCAGCGGCTCCGGCGTACCCGGACTAAGCGGATAAATGGACAGGCCCTGCACGTCCGAGCTGCTCTTATAGCCGACCAGGATCTCCTTCCGCCCGTCGCCGTCCAAATCGGCGTAGTTCACGCTGTAGATCTGGTTGGAGGTTCCCTCGATAACGGCATAACGCTCGTAGTTATCGCCGGCCGCCTTAAAAATGTAGATCTTCATAGGCTTTTTGTCGTTCGCGCGGCGGAAAAACGCCACAGCCTCTTCCTCGCCGTCACCGTCTAAGTCGATCATCTGCACGCTTTGCAGATTGCTCCCAGAGGTGGGCGCGGCATACTCCGCGCCGCTTGAAAGCAGCGCGTCGATCTGTGATTCGAGCGACTCATACTCGCCCGAGAGCTTCGGCAGGCGGTAGAGCGACGCCTCGGGCTTGGTAAATACGCAGCCTGAAAGCACCAGCACCAGTGCGCTCAGTACAAGCGCCGCCATCGTTTTTCTCATGCCCATCACGCTCCTTTCGCTTCCGATGCCTATTCTGAATTATCATATCACGCAGCAAGCAAAAAAGGTAGTCCCTTTTATGAAAATCTCTTTAAAATAAAGGAGAGCAGCCTTTGCTGCTCTCCTTTTATTTTAAAACTTGTAAAGCACCGTTGCCACCTGTGCGCGTGTCATTGCGCCGTTCGGACGGAAGCTGCCGTCGCTGAAGCCCGTAATGATGCCCATCTCGCTCAGCGTACTCACATACTCCGCCGCCCAGGGCTGAATGGACGCTTTGTCGGTAAACTTGAGTGCCGGCTGGGCGTAGCCCTTTTCGGTCAGGCGGCCGAGCATCGTCACCGCCTCCTGACGGCTCACATTGGCCGCAGGGTTGAAGTAGAGCTTTCCGGAATCATCGGAGCTGCCCTTGATGATGCCGAGGGCATACATCGTTTTCGCGCCGTCCAGTGCCCAGGGTGCGATCTGATTCACGTCGGCAAACGGGAGCTGAACGGAGGAAAGATCCACCGAAGCGCCAAGATAGCGGGAAAGCAGCACGGCAAACTCCTGACGGCTGATGTTCGTATCGGGCAGGAAATAGCCGTTAGAGCCGTTCGAAATACCGCTGCGCTTGAGGTACGCCACCGCGTCATTCGCCCAGTGCCCGTGCATGTCGGCAAAGGCGGGCGTCGTGCTTGCCGTGCCGACGCTCACGCCTGCGCGGCTCAGGTTTCCGCTCGCATCACCCGCGACCACGCTCACGCGGTGCTGCGCACCGTCGGCAATGGGAAGCGCAATGCTCAGCGTGCCATTCGCCTGATTGTAGGTGTAGGAGGAATGGCTCTTGCCGTCAAAGCTCACGCGGACGGTCGGAACGGCTGCGCCGTCGGTATCGTCGCTCACGCTGCCCGTTACGCTGTTGCTCGCAGCATCGTAGCGGAGCGTGATCTTCGGTGCGGTCGTGTCGGCCAGACCGCCGTAGGAAAGCACGAGCTGATCAAGGTAGATCGCGCTGATGAGATCGCTCACGGAGGATACCGTCATGCCCGTGATGCTCGACGCCGTGCCGAGGTTCACCGTCAGCAGCTTCCAGCCGGAAAAATTCAGTGCGCCGACATTTACATATCCGGTATCCGTCACCAGAGCGAGCTGTGCGCCGCTGTTGTCACCATAGACCCAGAAATTGAGCTGGTCATAGTTCGAAGGTACGGCATACTGCATGCCGATGTAGGCATCTCCGCCGCTGCCGGTCGCATAGTCGAGGCGTGCCGAAGCAAAGCCGTTATGAACGCGGCTCATGTCGTTATTATAGGAGAGCATCGCGCGTGTGCCGGTCATGGCGGCAAACGACGTCTCAAAACCGTCGAGCGTGCGCAGAGCGCGCGCCGTCACCGTCACAGGGATCGTGACCGAAACACGGCCGAGGCTCACCGTCACGCTGCCGCTGCCGACATTGCCGGAGGCCGTGAACACACCGTCCTCGATCGTACCGACATTGCCCTGCACCGTCCAGACAAAGCCTCTGTGATCGCCCAGCACCGGCAGATGCCGGTACATCGCCGCAGCGGAAAGCTCCGCCTTATCCCCCGCGCTCAGCGTGATGGCGCTCACGGCCTTGCCGTTCTGCTGCACGCTGATGCTGTCGGGCTGCGTCACGACCTCGATCTCAAGCTCGGCGCTTGCGCCGCCTGCGCTCGCGCGTACCGTCACCGTGCCGGAATCGGGTGCGGTCAGCACGTCATCTTCGATCGTGCCCCGGTCGGCGCGCAGCGTTACGTCGCGCGAAGACATCGGAATGTAATTCGTGTCGAGCACCGTCGCGCTGAGCTTCACCTGCGCGTTCGGCAGCACGCGGCTGCTCTCACTTTCAAGATACACATGCCCCACGGAGTTCGTCGGACGGTTGTCCGCCACAAGGAAGAGGTGATTCGTCACCGCGCGCTCGCTGCCGCCGGATGGCTTGCTCACAAGCGATGCCGTCGTGCTGTCGGGATTCGTCGCGACCATCGCAGTCGAGCCGCCGCCGTCCAGACTCAGCGCCGTTTCGCAGCCAAGCTCAAGCATGCGCTCGGCAACCTGCGTCAGCGTCGCGCCGACGGAATAGCCGCTCTGGCGGCCGTCGATGGTGTACATCACAAGAGAGCCGTCGCGTCTGAGACCGACCGCCGTGCGCGGCGCGTTGCCGGCACTGAGACCGGAGCAGACCCGCCCGTTCTCCACGAGCTGATAGAGCGCGCCGATCAGATTCGTCACGCCGTCCCATTCGCTGCTGTTTGCGTCGACGGAAACCGTGATGCGGTCGCCGACGCGAAGCGCGCGAAGCGCATTGAGATAGTTTTCGCCGGAGTTGAGGTTGGCAGACAGTACATACTGTCCCCTGCCGACAGCCGTATCCACGCTGCCCTCCACAATATCCTCGACTTCGAGCGTCATTTCTCCGCCGATGCTCAGCTCACCGCGGCGCACCGAGCAGATCACATCATAGCCCGGCTCGCTCGTGCCGATGGTACCGCGGGCATTGAAGCTGTCGTCGTACATGAAAATGCCGAAAGAGGTCTGGCGGATATAGTTCATCGCAGAAATGCTGAAAGAATCATAATCCGTCTCAGCGCTGATGCGAAGGTCGGGCTTTCCCATCACGGCGCTGCCGTCGTCATAAAAGCCCAAGGCATAATAGCTGCCGGAAATATTGCGGAAAACGCCGTCGCTCATCACGCTGCCGAGCGCAATACCGTTGGCCGTATCGTAATAGTCGCCGTTGACGCCCGCGACCACGCGCCAGCCGTCCGCTTCCAGCGTACGCGCCGCCGACGAAACGGTGGTGAGCTGCGTGCTGTAATCGCCGCTCGTCACGATGGGCTTCACGCTGCGGTTCGGCTCATAAACCACATAGTTTTCCTGCCGGAGATCGGAATAAGTATTGCTCCAGAACGTACCGGCGTTGAGCTCGGTGCGCTCATTGACCTCGACGTTTGAGCTGATCAGCTCGTCGCCGAGCGCGTCAGACGCGAACGCCGTCAGCGGAGCGGCCGCCAGCACGACCGCCAGCGACAGCGACAAAAACTTTCGAATGATGGATTTCACAATATGCCTCCTTGCTGAAATGCCTCGAATTGGTAAACATAATATAGTATATCAGATGCCCTGCCATAAGTAAAGACGCAGAGACACGGAAAAGGTTTCCAAATTTTTTGTTTTTTCACAGCGACAGCGCCTCGAGTACGCGCACGATGACGGCATTCGAAACGAGAAAGCCCTGCGGCGTCAGGTGCCAGCAGCCGTTTTCCTTTTGGGCAAGGCCGTGGCGCGCGCACTCTTCAAGCACCGCTTCCGCGTCCCGTGTGTCCTCCCTGAGCGTAGAAAGGTCAAGCCCCTGCACTGTACGCAGGGCGAGCATGACACGCTCCTCCTCACGCTCCTTTTCCGCGGGGCAAGCGCTTTCGGAAAGGCTCTCCCCTCCTGCGAGGTATGCGTTCAGATCGCGTGCACAGGCAAAGCGCCGTCCGCCAAAGTCCGAGTGCGCGCCCGGGCCGAAGCCCAGATATTCCTGCATCAGCCAGTATTTCAAATTATGGCGCGATTCGCGCCCGGGACGCGCGAAATTGGAGATCTCATACTGGCGGTAGCCCGCGCGCGCGAGCGTTTCGACCGTTGCAAGGTATTCTTCCGCCTGCGCATCGTCATCGGGGATAACAAGGGCGTCCTTTTTCCTGTAAAGCGGCGTGCCCTCCTCGATCTTGAGCCCGTAGCAGGAGAGATGCTCCGGCTCCAGCGCGATCGCGGCGTCCAGGTTCTTCCGCCACCTCGCCATGCTCTGCTCGGGAAGACCGTAGATGAGATCGAGGCTCACATTGTCGAATCCTGCCGCGCGGGCGGCGCGCACCGCCGCAACGGTCTGCTCATGCGTGTGAACGCGGCCGATCAGGCGCAGTTCCTCATCGTTTGCAGACTGCATTCCGAGCGAGATGCGGTTGAAGCCGGCGCTTCTAAGCTGCCGCAGCGCGCGTTCTTCCCGCGCGCTGTCGGGGTTTGCCTCAGTCGTGATCTCGGCTTCTCTTGCCACATGGTAATGCGCAAAAACTGTTTCCAGAATGCGGCAGAGCCGGTCGGCGCCCAGATAGCTCGGTGTGCCGCCGCCGAAGTAAATGGTGTCAACGGTACAGTCCTTCGCCTCGGCCGCCCAATGGATCAGATCGTGCCGCAGCGCCTCGGTGTAGGCGTCCATCTTCTCCTCCGAACGCGGCAGGGAATAGAAATCGCAGTAAATGCACTTCGCTTTGCAAAACGGGATATGGAGATATAGTCCCAGCGGTCGCATCGCGTCAGCTCCTTTGTCAACATGTTCCTGCCTATTGTACCACAAACTATGCTGCGCGCAAGATGCTCCCGCGCGGATATTCCGCCCGTTTCCGGCAAAGACTACGGGGAAAGGAGTGATCTCACATGGATATGACCCCGCAGGAATATCAGGCCTACGTCAAACGCCTTTCACCCAAATCGCCGATCTTCAAGGATACTGCCTTCGCTTTCTGCATCGGCGGCGCGATCTGCGCGCTCGGACAGCTGATCCAGACAGGCTTTCTTTCGCTCGGCCTTGAAAAAGCAGACGCGGGTACCGCGACCTCGATCTGCCTCATCTTCCTCTCCGCACTTCTGACAGGACTCAATCTCTACAACTCCATTGCGCGCTTTGCCGGCGCTGGCACGCTCGTACCCATCACAGGCTTTGCAAATTCCGTCGTTTCCCCCGCCATCGACTTCAAAAGTGAAGGACTCATCACCGGCATGGCGTCAAAGATGTTCGTGGTCGCAGGCCCGGTCATTGTCTTTGGCACACTCGCAAGCGTCGTGTATGGCGTTATCCTGATGCTGCTGTGACGGAAAGGGCGCGTGCCGGGCGCTCTTTCCTCCCATTTCCGCGCAAGCGCGGTCAAGGGGCAAATTGACGAATTTCTCTTTTCCTTCCCCGCACCGCACGAAAAAGAATAAAGCGTGTCCATTCATGTTTTATACGCGGATATTCTGTTGACATAACGATGTGGAAAACTCTGTGGAAACTGTGAATAACTTTGTTCCCCCAGTCATTTTTCCGTGGTTGACGTTTTATTATGCCCGACACACTTCGGCATAAACAGCACCCCTATCCTCCCAACTTCCGCATTTTCGCACCGCCGACAAAAATCTCCGCCGTCCACTTGCTATTGTGGTCAAAAAATCGTATAATGTACTAAATTTTGTGTTTGACGATCAGAATGTTAATTTTCGGCGAAATGGAGAATGCGCAATGGCAGAAGCAAAAAAAACGAATTATGGCAATGAGAGCATCTCGTCGCTCAAGGGAGCGGACCGTGTGCGCAAGCGCCCGGGCGTCATCTTTGGCTCGGACGGACTGGACGGCTGCGAGCACGCCGTCTTTGAGATCCTTTCCAACTCCATCGACGAAGCGCGCGAAGGGCACGGCAAACTCATCACCGTCACCCGCTACTTAGACCACAGCATCGAAGTCGAGGATATGGGACGCGGCTGCCCCGTGGACTATAACGCCAAGGAAAAGCGCTTCAACTGGGAGCTCGTCTACTGCGAGCTCTACGCCGGCGGCAAGTACAACAATTTAGACGGCGACAACTACGAATACTCCCTCGGTCTCAACGGTCTCGGCGCCTGCGCCACGCAGTATTCCTCGCGCTACATGGACGTGACCGTCTGGCGCGACGGGAACAAATACTCCCTGCACTTTGAACGCGGCGAGCCCGTGGGCAAAAAGGGCGATGAGCTCAGGATCGAGCCGACCGACCGCGGCCGCAAAACCGGCACGCGCACGCGCTGGCTGCCCGACCTCGACGTGTTTACCGATATCGACATTCCCGCCGACTACTATGTCGAAATGCTGCGCCGTCAGGCCGTCGTCAACGCGGGCATCACGTTCCGCTTCAAAAACGAAGTCCTCCCCGGCCACTTTGAGACGCAGGACTTCGTCTACGAAAACGGCATCATCGACTATGTCGCCGAGATCGCGGGCGAGGAAGGACTGACCACCCCCGTCTTCTGGGAGACCGAGCGCCGCGGCCGCGACCGCGACGACAAGCCCGAATACAAGGTCAAGCTCTCCTGCGCGTGCTGCTTTTCCAATAAGGTGCAGCGTATCGAGCACTACCACAACTCCTCCTGGCTCGAACACGGCGGCAGCCCCGAAAAGGCGACAAAAACCGCCTTTGTCTACGCCATCGACAAGTATTTGAAGGACAACAACAAATACCAGAAGGGCGAGGCGCGCATCGCCTGGCAGGACGTGGAGGACTGCCTGATCCTTGTCTCGAACAACTTCTCCACGCAGACGAGCTACGAAAACCAGACCAAAAAGGCCATCACGAACAAGTTCGTGCAGGAGGCGATGACGGACTTCTTGAAGGCTCGCCTTGAGACCTATTTCATTGAAAACCGCGTCGACGCGCTCAAGATTGCCGAGCAGGTGCTCATCAACAAGCGAAGCCGTGAGAGCGCGGAAAAGCAGCGTCTGAACATCAAAAAGAAGCTCTCCGGCAGCATCGACATTTCAAACCGCGTGGAAAAATTTGTCGACTGCCGCACGCGCGATGTCTCGCGCCGCGAGATCTACATCGTTGAGGGCGACAGCGCCCTTGGCAGCGTCAAGCTCTCGCGCGACGGCGAATTTCAGGGCATCATGCCCGTGCGCGGCAAGATCTTAAACTGCCTCAAGGCGGACTATCCGCGCATTTTCAAAAGCGAGATCATCACTGACCTCCTGAAGGTGCTCGGCTGCGGCGTGGAGGTCCCCGGCAAGTTCGTCAAGGATCTGAACGCCTTCGACTTGAATAACCTCCGCTGGAACAAGGTCATTCTCTGCACCGATGCCGACGTGGACGGCTACCAGATCCGCACGCTCATTTTGACGATGATCTACCGTCTCTGCCCCACGCTGATCCGCGAGGGCTATGTTTACATCGCCGAAACGCCGCTTTTCGAGATCACCTGCGGCGAAAAGACGTGGTTCGCCTACACCGACAAGGAGAAAAACGACATCGTCAAAGACCTTGAGGGCAAGCGTTACAAGGTCGACCGCTCGAAGGGTCTCGGCGAAAACGACCCCGAGATGATGTGGCTGACAACGATGAACCCCGAAACGCGCCGCCTCATCAAGGTCATGCCCGAGGAAGCGGAGGCCACCGCGCACTCGTTTGATCTGCTGCTCGGCGACAATTTGCAGGGGCGCAAGGATCACATTGCCGAAAACGGCTACAAATACCTCGAAATGATCGACGTATCGTAATACGCACAGCAGGAAAGGAGCGTAACTTTATGGAAGGCATTTTACTTCACGTTCTCTATCGCGGCGAAAAGGCCAGGGACTTTGCAGAAGAGATGGAGCGAAGCGGCCTGCGCGCTGCCGTCCTCGCGGAAGAGGGCTGCATACAGTATGACTACTACCAGCCTCTCGCCGAGGAAAACTGCGTGCTGCTCGTGGAGCACTGGCGTGACCGCGCCGCGCTCGATAAGCACGCCGCCGGTGAGCCGATGGCAAAGCTCAAGGCGCTCAAGGCCCGTCACGACCTGAGCACCGACGTAACCCGATTCGACTGATTTCGGTTCTCATATCATAAAGGATGGCGTTTCCGTTGGGAAACGCCATCCTTTTTCACACCTCTGCTTCGTTTTCGTGCGCGCCAAACGCTGCCAGTGCCGTTTCTTCCTTTTTGGAAAGGTGCAGCGCCGTTTCCCCGGCACGCAGCACAGCCGTGTCGCCGTGCCGGAGCGTGCCGTCCAAAAGGCAGGTTGCGAGCGCGTCCTCGACCTCCGTGCTGATGAGCCGCCGCAGCGGCCGCGCGCCGTACACGGCGTCGCAGCCCCGCTCTGCGAGTGACGCCGCACACTCCTCGCGGATCTCCAGCGTGATCCCCAGCGCCGCAGCGCGCGAACACGTCTGTGCAAGCAGACGCCGCGCGATCTCGGCGCTGTCCTCCTTTTGGAGCTGCCGGAAAACGATCGTTTCATCTACACGGTTCAGAAACTCCGGCCGAAACGTCCGCCTGAGTTCCGCCGTCACCGCGCTTTTCACCGCAGCAAAGCGCGCGTCGGCGCTTTCCCGTGCCTGCGGTGCAAAGCCGAGCGGCGTACCCGCCGCCGTGATGCTCTTTGCACCCACGTTCGACGTCATGATGACCGCTGTGTTGCGAAAATCCACCTTCCGCCCCTGCGAATCCGTCACGACGCCGTCCTCTAAAATTTGCAGCAAGATATTCCACACGTCCTCGTGCGCCTTTTCGATCTCGTCGAAAAGCACAACGCTGTACGGCTTTCGCCGCACCTTTTCCGTCAGCTGCCCGCCTTCGTCGTAGCCGACGTAACCCGGCGGCGAGCCGATCAGGCGCGAAATGCTGTGCTTTTCCATATACTCGCTCATGTCGATGCGGATCATTGCCTCCTCGCTGCCGAACACCGCCTCGGCGAGCGCGCGGCTCAGCTCTGTTTTGCCTACGCCCGTCGGCCCGAGGAAGAGGAACGACCCGACCGGCCGCCGCGGATCTTTGACGCCGACTCTGCCCCGGCGGACGGCGCGCGCCACAGCGCGCACCGCCTCGTCCTGCCCCACAACACGCGCATGAAGCGTCGCCTCCAGCGCCAGCAGTCTTGCGCTCTCGCTCTCATTCAGCCGCGTGACGGGAATCCCCGTCCAGTTCGAGAGCACCGCCGCAATGTCCTCCGCCGTCACGCGAATTTTCATGTTTTTGGCTTCGCAGATCTGCTTTTTCCGCTCCGCTGCCGCCTGCGCGCGGAAGCTCTCCTCCGCATCGCGCAGGCCCGCTGCCTTTTCGTAATCCTGTGCGCTGATGGCCGCTTCCTTTTCCCGTGCAGCCGCGGCAGCCCGCTCTTCCATCTCCCGCAGCGCGGGGGAGGCGCTGCGCGCGCTCATGCGCACGCCCGCCGCCGCCTCATCGACAAGGTCGATCGCCTTATCCGGCAGAAAGCGGTCGGGCAGATAGCGCTTGGAAAGCGTCACCGCCGAAGAAAGCGCGCCGTCCTCGATCGCAAGGCCGTGGTGTGCTTCATATTTCGGCCGCAAGGCACGCAGGATGGCAAGCGTTTTTTTCTCGTCCGGTTCGCCCACCTGCACGCTCTGGAAGCGTCGCTCGAGCGCAGCGTCCTTTTCGATGAATTTACGGTACTCCGCAAGCGTTGTCGCTCCGATGACGCGGATCTCTCCGCGCCCGAGGGCGGGCTTTAGAATATTCGCCGCGTCCACCGCTCCCTCAGCGCTGCCCGCGCCGACGATGGTATGCAGCTCGTCGATGAAGAGGATCACATTGCCGTCGCGCCGCACCTCATCGAGCAGGACGCGGATGCGCTCTTCAAATTCGCCGCGGTACTTTGTCCCCGCCACCATGCCCGATAGGTCGAGCAGCAAAATGCGCTTGTCCACCAGTTCCTCCGGCACATCGCCCGCGGCGATCCTTTCGGCAAGGCCCTCGGCGATGGCCGTTTTGCCCACCCCCGGCTCGCCGATGAGCACGGGGTTATTTTTCGTCCGCCGCGTCAAAATGCGCAGTGCACGGGCGATCTCCTCGTCCCGCCCGATCACGGGATCGAGCCTTCCCTCACGCGCCATAGCCGTTAAGTCGCGCGTGAACTCTGCAAGCGTTTTGCCGCTCTTGCCCTCGCTGCGGCTCGCGCGCACCTCGGGCAGCGGCGTCCTGCGCGGGGAAGCGCTCATCGCGCACAGTGTTTCACTGTACAGCTTTCGTGTGTCCACCCCGGAAAGGCGCAGCAAACGCACCGCCGTATTCGTGCTGTCGCGCAGGATACCGAGCAGCAAATGTCCCGCCTCGATCACGCCGCTGCCTGCACGCACAGCTTCTCCCACGGCAAGCTCCACCGCGCTGCGCGCGTGAGGCGTGAGCCCCTGTACCGTCGATTTCTCCGCCGTGCCGCGCCCGAGCTTTTCGATCATCTTTTCGCGCATCGCCTTCTCATAGACCCCCGATGCGTTCAGCGCGCGGCAGGCCGCGTCGCCCTCTTCGCGCAGCATCGCAAGGAGCAAATGCTCGCACCCCACGTATCCGTGCCCCAGTTCTCCCGCCGCCGCCTGCGCGCAGCGCAGCACCTGCTCGGCGCGCACGCTGAATTTCCGGTCGTTCATCTCTCCGCCTCCCAATGCGTTTTCGTCCTATCATTTTTAACCACTTTCCCCAAAAATAAACGCCGCAAACGACACAGAAAATTCAATATTTTCCTACATTCTGACTCTTGCATTTTCACATTGACATGCTATAATAACCTCATCAACTTATGGAGGTACTAATTATGGCTTACCAGATCAGCTCTGCCTGCGTCAGCTGCGGTGCTTGCGCAGACGCTTGCCCCGTCGGTGCTATTTCCCAGGGCGATTCCCAGTATCAGATCGACGCGAATGCCTGCCTCGATTGCGGCTCCTGCGCTGATACCTGCCCCAACGGCGCCATCTCTCAGGCCTAAGGCTCAAGAGTACTTAAAAAATAAGGACGCGCGAAAGCGCGTCCTTATTTTTATCATCGGAAAGGAGCATCGCATGGAACAGCGCGACGAACTCTGGCCGGACGGCCCCTGCTTTTACTACGATACCGCCCTCTTTCCGCCGGGAACGGACAGCTTTGCCCTCGCTTACTTTGCCCGCCCCGCGCGCGGCGACACGGTCTGCGACCTCGGCAGCGGCACAGGGCTTCTCGGCACGCTCCTGCTTGCGCGCGAAGATTCCCTCATCATTGAAAATGTGGAGCTTTCCGCGCCCGCGGCAGCGCTCGCGCGCAAGAGCTTTTTGGAAAACGGCTGGGAGGGGCGCGCCGTTTTTCACACGGGCGACCTGCGCAACGCCTCCACCCTGCCGCTCCCCGGCAGCGTCGACTATGTGATCTCCAACCCGCCGTATTTTCCCGCCGGCAGCGGCAAAAGCGCCGACGGCGAAGCGCGCCGGACGGCGCGGGAGGAAGTATCCTGCACGCTTGAGGACGTGTGCGCCGCTGCAAAGCGCATTCTGCGCTATGGCGGGCGCTTTGCCCTTGTTCACCGCGCCGAACGGCTCACGGACGTTCTCTGCACCCTGCGTGCAAGCGGCATCGAGCCCAAGCGTCTTCGTTTTCTCGCCAAATCCGCGCACAGCGCCCCCTCGCTCCTGCTGGTCGAAGGAAAGCGCGGTGGAAAGAGCGGGCTTATCCTTGAGCCGCCGCTTATCCCCGGTTCTGCGGAGTGGGATTGCGTTTATTTCCGCAAATAACGAAGAATGGGTCGTCCTTTCGGGCGACCCAACAGTTTTAGTATACTAAAGCTCATGATTAAATTCAAGCATTCTTTTGCATTTTTTGGATAATCAGCCACGCATACAATTTTTATCCTGTATCTTTATCCATTCCGTCACTTGATTTTCACCCCGATTCTTGCTATTCTTTAATCACAGAAAGGGTGAGACCAATGTACAAGTAAGTTCAGCAGTTAACCCGATCCCAATGGTTCCGATCATATCCATCGCGCAGCACTCTCTGATGTGTACCGTCATTCAGGTAAGACCACTGCAACAGCAGTGTTTGAGATAGCAGGAGTGGAAACCGGAGTAAGAGGTATTCGGCACCAGATCACGGAAGAAAGGAAGGAAGAAAACAGAATATGAGAGATCCCAATATTCATCATGACTGACCCTTGATCGTACTTGAGTAACCGCGATCAGGGGTCAGTCATTTTTTGTTTTCTTCCATTTACCATAAAGATAGCAAGAAGCCCGCGCGAACGCGCGGATGAATGGCAGCGGCGCAAGCGCTGCACGAGGCAAAAGAAGGGGTTCCCTCACATGAGAGAACCCCTTCTTTGCTTCACGTTGTGACCCCGCGGAAGGCTTCAATGCAATAGCTCCCGTCTGGGCGCACTTTCAGCGTCAACTCATCGTGCGTTCCTTCGCCGTCCCCATTCCACAGCCGGATGTTGTCGCCGTACTGCTCGCCGCCCATCGGAATAAAGGATCCGGGGCCGAAATCGCTCGTAAACTCATAGAATGCATCATACTGTGCGAGGTACGTCACACCATCCTGATTGCACAGATCGTCCACCGTGATATCCGCCCACTGCGTCAAAAGCGCGGAAACGTCACTTTTGAGAATGCGCCGCACGGGGACCGCCCAGTCATCCGGCACCTTGAACCTCTCCGCATCCTCTATTCCCAGCGTGTCGAGCACAGCGTGGAATTCCTCCACGTCCGCGTCTCCCAGCGTGGTACCGAGCGGGCAGTACTGCAAGAATGCCGCAAGGTCGATATCACGCGGATCGTCGTAATGCGAGGTGAAAAAGCAGCTCACCGGCGTCGAGGTCGTATAGCGGTACTCTCCCGTTGTCTCATCCGTCACATCGGCAGTGGAGGCAAACAACTCCTTAAATTCTTCGATCTGCGCCTCCGTCAGCGGCGCCCAATCATCCTCCGGTCCGCCGTCCGATTTGTCATCATTCGCTCCCGCGCAGCCAAACAGCGCCAATGCGCACACGCAGGCGAGCAAAAAGGCAAATAATTTCTTCATCGTTTCTCCCCTTTTCATTTTCGCATCATTTGTTTTTTACTGCCGGCGCGCCAGCTTTGCTCTTATAGGCTATTCACCGTGCCGAGGAAGAGCGGCAGTCCGTCCACGCCGGTGATCATGAACGCGAACGGCCGGTTCAGATCCATCTCCACCACAGGAAGATCCTCCGGCGCGGCGGATTGGGCGTCCGCCCTGACGGCTGTAAAGGCGGCGGCCTCGCAGCCCTTTTCGTCGATCTTGACGCGCGCGGCATGCTGCACCCGCATCACGGCGACGCTCTCGTCAAACTTCTCCTCGTCGATCAGAGGCGAAAAGTCCGATTTATCGAAGTCGAACACATCGGTGACACCCAGCGCCTTGAGCGCGTCCGTCAGTTCAAGATCGGAGCTGACGTCAAACTTCGGCACGCTCCAGACGAGCTTGCCGCTCGGCAGGCTCACCCCCATATCGTAGATCATCAATCCGCCGACGACGGTATCGTCCGCAAGAAGGCGTTCAAGTGTTGTCCCCTCGTCGGGCAGCAGGAAACGCATCGTCTGCCCGCCGCGAAAGCTCAGCTGCGCCACCGTGAAGTTTTCGCCGCGGCAGTAGTCGGCGCAATCCTGCGTGAGGTGCATGAAGTCAACGGTCTGCTGCGCGCCGTCCGCTGCGGTGAAGGAATCCTTTTTCGTCTCTTTCTCCCAGAATTCATCGCGCCACTGGTCTTTGAAGTAGAGCGTTGACAAAAGCATCATCACCGTCTCAGGCTTTGTTTCGATGCTGCCCGCGGCACTGTCCAAAAGGCCGCCGGTATTCTCGTTGATCCACTCGGCGATGGCGCTGTCCGTCTTTTTCTCGCCCATCGGCGCGGAGAAGGTCGAGGCAAGGTACTGCTGCGCGAGCGTTGCAAGCGTTTCTTCGTTGTACGGCACGCCCTCCTTGAGCCAAATGGAGCTTGCCAGCTGTGTTCTTCCCGTCGAGGTCTCGCCGTAGAGGTTGCGCCAGATGTAGTTGCCCGCGCTCTGCGCCAGCTCCGTATCATCAAGGCCAAGGAGAGACAGGATCTGCGCGCGGCTCTCGCCGTCCGTTGTTTCGCTGAGCATGGCAAGCGCAAGATAGAGGTTCGCAGGAGAGAGCACGATATTGTCCTCAGCGGAGAGCAGCGCGCCCGCCGCCGCCCGCGTAAAGTGCAAAAACGCCGCGGGGTTGCCCGCCCCCTTGCTGCGCAGCGCCTTGAGCGCGTCATAATAGGCGTTGCTGCGCGCGTCCCAGTCCTCCCAGATCTTCTCCTGCGCTTTTTCGTAAGCGTCCGCGCCCATCTTGTCATAGTCGATGGTGCTGAACGCCTTGTCCAGTTCCTCCGTGCTCGGCATGGCGGGAAGCTCGGGATATTCGGCAAGCTTCACGGCAAGCTCCTGTAAATACTGCGCGGCAACAGGATCCTTCTTCGCGGTATCCTCCTCATCGTCCCGAATCGTTGTATCTCCCCCGCCGCAGGCGCAGAGGGAAAGCGTCATTGCCGCAGCCAGCAGCAAAGCAAAAACTCGTTTCATGTCGGGTGACCTCCGTTTCTTGATATCTGTTCTGTTAGACGACGCGCGGGCAGAAAAAGTTCCCGCCCCCTCCAAAAATAGCGCACCGACCTTTTAGAAAACGGGCGAATGTGGTATACTTTCAAAAATATTTGCTTTTTCCTGTAACGCAGGGAGCAAAAAAGTTGTCTTTACGCCATGATGGCACTTGATAGACAGAAAGGAGCGCAGGCATGGACGATAAACAGATCGTCGAGCTTTACTGGCAGCGGAACGAGCAGGCCATCGCTGAGACCGCCGCAAAATATGAAACCTATTGCATGAAAATTTCGCAAAACATTTTATCTGACCGCGCCGACAGTGAGGAAAACGTGAACGACACCTACCTGCACACCTGGGAGGCCATTCCGCCGCAGCGTCCGGCGATCCTCTCCGCCTTTCTCGGCAGGATCGCGCGCAATCTGGCGCTCAACCGCTATAAGGCAAAAAGCGCGCAGAAGCGCCAGGGCGACGCCTTTGCCCTCTCGCTCGACGAGCTGAACGACTGCGCCGTTTCGCTGCCCGACCCGGAGAGCGAGACTGCCGCAGCAGAGCTTGGCGCGAGCATCAGCGCGTTTCTTCGCACACAGAGCGAGGAGGTGCGCAGTATGTTCGTTCTTCGCTACTTTTACTGCGAGTCGATCGAGGAGCTGTCCGCGCGCTTTCGCTGCGGCGAGAGCCGGATCAAAACCACACTTCTGCGCACGCGCAGAAAACTCAGGGAGCATCTGATCAAGGAGGGATACTGTGAAGCATGAAGGAATGGCGCGCGCCATGAGCGAGCTGGACGACGATCTCATCGCCTCAGCCTGCCAATACCGCGCAAAGCCGCACAAAACCTATCTGTTCCCGCGCATGCTGGCCGCGGCGGCCTGCCTTGTGCTCATTGCCACGGCAGCGCTTGTGATGCACCGCACGCCGGAAACAGATATTTACATCGACGGCACGGCGCTTTCCGCAGATCCCGTCCCCATCGATCAGCCAATGCCAATGGCACTCGACGGCCGCAGCACAGATGTGCAGACGCTGTGCCTGTCCCTCTCGTTTGAGAGCCGGACAGATGCGCCGCTGGAAGTCTCCGTCTCGGAAGGGGTTCTGGATTCCACCGCCGATTCTTCTCCGCGTGCGCTTTCCGCCCGCACCGTTTCCGCCGGAGAAATACTGCTCTGGACGATCGATCCCCCCGACGAGAGCGCGGTCTACACCCTCTATCTTGACGGAAAAGCCGCCGCCGTGCTGCGCTGCGACAGCGCCAACGGCTACTGGGTCGCCGAGCGGCCCTGAAGCAACCAAACAACACATACAATATTATTTTGGAGGTAAATTCCCATGAAAAAGTTTCTCACGCTGCTGCTCGCCGCAGCCATGACCCTTTCCCTTGCCGCCTGCGGCAGCAAGAACGACGGCAACGCCAACGGCGGCGATTCTCAGCCCGCCGACGCGCTTGCCCTGCTGAATACCGTCTGGTCGAGCTATGCCGACGACGATAAGTTTGCCGTTGTCGGCGGCGACTATGACGAGGCAAACATGACCGAGGACGCTCCCGGCCGCTTCGGTGTGGAGGACGGCGACACGCTCGACTCCATGCTCGGCTTCCCCGCCGCCGACGCGGACAAGCTGACCGACGCCGCGTCCCTCAGCCACATGATGAACGCCAACACCTTCACCGCCGGCGCTTTCCACGTCACGAACTCTTCTGACGTCGACACGGTTGTTTCCGACCTCAAGGACAATATCATGAACCGCCAGTGGATGTGCGGCTTCCCCGACAAGCTCGTTGTCCTCACGCTCGGCGACTATGTTGTCTCCTGCTTCGGCGCGGAGGAGCTGGTCGATGAGTTCAGCGAAAAGGTCACCGCCGCATTCTCCGGCGCTTCCGTCGTCTGCGATGAGGCCATCGCCTGATTTGATTTTTTGAAAGGCAGGAGGCGTCCATGCTCTTTTCCAGCGTTCCCTTTCTCTTTTATTTTCTGCCTGCGGCGCTGCTGCTCTACTTTCTGGTGCCGCGCAGGCTGAAAAACGCGGCGCTGCTGCTCGCAAGTCTTTTCTTCTACGCCTGGGGCGAGCCGAAATATGTCGTTTTGATGCTCGTCTCCATCGCGCAGGGATATCTCTTCGGCCTGCTCGTTGAAAAATACCGGGGGAGAAATGCGTCAAGGCTCTTTCTGTCGCTCTCGATCCTTGCGAGCCTTGGGCTTCTCGGCTATTTTAAGTACGCGGACTTTTTTCTCTCCAGCGTCAACGCCGCCACGGGACTTTCCCTGCCGCTTTTGAAGCTGAGCCTGCCCATCGGCATCAGCTTCTACACCTTCCAGGTGCTCAGCTATGTCATCGACGTTTATCGCGGCGACACGGCGGCACAGAGGAATTTCATCGACCTCGCCGCCTATGTTTCGCTCTTCCCCCAGCTCATCGCAGGTCCGATCGTACGTTACAGCGACGTTGCTTTGCAGCTCAGGGAGCGCACGCACAGCGTTTCCGCCGCGGCGGAAGGCGTACGCCGCTTCACGATCGGCTTTTGCAAAAAGATCCTGCTTGCCAACCAGTTCGGCGCGCTCGCAAGCGCCTATCAGCAGACACAGCAGGAAAGCGTTCTTTTCGTCTGGCTCTATGCGCTCGCGTTTTTGCTTCAGGTCTACTTTGACTTTTCCGGTTACAGCGACATGGCCATCGGCCTTGGCCGCATCTTAGGCTTCCGCTTTTCGGAGAATTTCAACTATCCCTATGTTTCGACCAGTATCACCGAGTTCTGGCGCCGGTGGCACATCTCGCTCGGCTCGTGGTTCCGCGACTACCTCTATATTCCGCTCGGCGGCAGCCGGAGAGGCAGGGCGCGCCAGCTGCTGAACATTTTCATCGTCTGGCTCGCAACAGGATTGTGGCACGGCGCCGCGTGGACGTTCGTCCTCTGGGGGCTGTGGTTTGCGATCCTGCTGCTCCTTGAAAAGCTCGTACTGCTGCCGATACTGGAAAAGCACCGCATCTTCGGCCACGTCTATACGCTCTTTTTCGTCACGCTCGGCTTCGTGCTCTTCGACGCAAGCACCGCTGCGCAGGCATTTTCGCGCATCGGCGCAATGCTCGGCGCAGGAGATCTGCCGCTCGTGAGCGCGCAGGCGGTCTATTATCTCAAGAGCTATGCGCCGCTGCTCGTGCTCGGTATGCTCTGCGCAACGCCGCTGCCGAAAAAGGCTGTAGCACTGCTGCGCGAGAAAAAGGGCGTGGCGCTCGCTCTCGATGTGCTCGAGCCGCTCTGCGTGCTGCTCCCGCTTTTGATCAGCACAGCCTTCTTAGTGGACGGATCGTTCAATCCGTTCCTCTACTTCCGCTTTTAAGGAGGAGACCGTATGAGCAAACAAGTAAAAGACCTCCTCACTCTCGGCGCCGCCGCGTTTCTGGTGCTGACGCTCTCACTGTGGGGCATCTTCAAAAGCGACGACGCCGTGTCGGAAAGCGAGCGCCGGCCGCTCAAGCAGTTTCCCGCGCTCAGCGCGCAGGAGGTGCTCTCCGGGCGCTTCCAGTCGAACTTTGAAAGCTACACGCTCGATCAGTTCCCGCTGCGCGATACCTTCCGCACGCTCAAGGCCCTGTCCGTCCGCTATCTCTTCGGGGAAAAGGACAACAACGGCATCTACATGGCCGACAGATACGCCGCCAAGCTCGACGACACGATCCGTGAAGATTCCCTCGACCATGCGGCCGACCGCTTCCGCTACGTGTACGAAACATACCTCAAGGACACGGGGGCAAACATCTATCTCTCCGTTATTCCCGACAAGAATTGCTTTCTCGCCGCCGAAAACGGCTATCCGGCGATGGATTACGACAGATTCTTTGCCCTGATGCGGGAAAAGGTCGATTTTGCGCAGTTCGTCGATCTGACGGACACGCTCTCGCTTGGATCCTACTACCGCACCGATCTCCACTGGCGGCAGGAAGCGCTTCTCCCCACGGCAAAGGCGTTGGCGGACGCGATGGGTGTCTCGCTCACCGAGGACTTTACCGAGATCACGCTTGATACGCCGTTTTACGGCGTTTACCGCGGGCAGTCGGCGCTGCCGATGGAGTCTGACAAGCTTGCATATCTCACGAACAGCGTGCTCGAAGGCTGCCGCGTGTACGACTATGAAAGCGGCGAATATCTGCCGGTCTACACGCTCGACAAGGCAGGCGGCAGCGACCCGTACGAGATTTTCCTCTCAGGGCCGAAGTCGCTGCTGCGCATCGAGAATCCGAACGCAAAGACGGAGCGCAAGCTCATTGTCTTTCGTGATTCCTTCGGCGCAAGCCTCATTCCGCTGCTCGCAGAAGGCTACCGTGAGATCACGCTGATCGACATTCGCTATCTCTCGCCCGCCTCGCTTGGAAGATTTGTCGATTTTGACGCGCAGGATGTGCTGTTTCTTTACAGCACAAGCGTGCTGAACGACAGTGCGACCATCAAATAAGTGCAAAACGGGACGTGTGCGCCGATTGCGGCGTACACGTCCCGTTTTCTGCTTCGATGGCAGGGGGAATTCCCCTGTCTGCTGAAAAACAAAGCACCCGCCCCTGCTTTTTCAGCATGGGCGGGTTCAGGTTAACTATAGCACAGCGGTATTTGGCGTGCAAGGCAAAGTTACCGCGCTTTTGTCATTTCGTTCACCCCGCACATTTCACCGTGGTAAAGCGCGGGAAAAGTTAGGAAAACAAGGTATTGACGCTGCTCGCCCCCGTGCAGTATCATTACTTATGATTTTTTGATTGGAAACAGGAGGTCTGGATCATGAGTGAAGCGATTCGCATTCCTGAGCTTTTCGGTTCTCTGGTGTTCAATGAACGCACGATGGAGCAGTATGTGCCGCAGAGCGCCATGGAAGTCTGGCGCGGCTGCCTGAAAAGCGGGCAGTCTCTTCCCCTTTCCGCGGCAAATGAGATTGCCGACGCGATGAAAACCTGGGCGCTGGAGCACGGCGCAACGCATTTCACGCACTGGTTCCAACCCCTCAGCGGCGTGACGGCGGAGAAGCATGACAGCTTCATCAACAATGCCGGCGGCGGCCGCATTATGATGGATTTCTCCGGCAAGGAGCTGGTGCGCGGCGAGCCCGACGCCTCCTCCTTCCCCAACGGCGGCCTGCGCGCGACGTTTGAAGCGCGCGGTTACAGCGCCTGGGATCCGACGGCCTTCGCCTTCATCAAGGACGGCAGCCTCTGCATCCCCACGGTGTTCTGCTCTTACAGCGGCCAGGCGCTTGACAAAAAGACGCCGCTGCTGCGCTCCATCGCCGCGGTCAACCGCGCAACGGTGCGCGTGCTGAAGCTTTTCGGCGACAACGCCGAAAAGGTCACGCCGCAGATCGGTGCGGAGCAGGAATACTTCCTCATCGACCGCGAGCTGTACTTAAAGCGCATGGATCTGCGCCTGTGCGGGCGCACGCTCTTCGGTGCAAAGCCCCCCAAGGGGCAGGAGCTGGACGACCACTACTTCGGTGCGTTCCGCCCCCGCGTAGGCGCTTACATGCAGGAGCTCGATGAAGAGCTGTGGAAGCTCGGCGTGCTCTCCAAGACCAAGCACAATGAGGTCGCGCCCGGTCAGCACGAGATGGCGCCCATCTACACCGATGCCAACACCGCGAGCGACCAGAATCAGCTCGTCATGGAAACGATGAAAAAGGTCGCCGAGCGCCATGACCTTGTCTGTCTGCTGCACGAAAAGCCCTTCGCCGGCGTGAACGGCTCGGGCAAGCACGTCAACTGGTCTCTTTCGACCGATACGGGCAAGAATCTCTTCTCCCCCGGCAAGACCCCCAGCCAGAACGCGCTGTTCCTGCTGCTGCTCGCCGCCTTCCTCAAGGGCGTGGACGACTATCAGGAGCTGCTGCGCTGCTCGGTCGCCTTTGCGGGCAACGACCACCGCCTCGGCGCGCAGGAAGCGCCGCCGGCCATCATCTCGGTCTTTCTCGGCACGGATCTTGAGGGTATCATCGACGCCATCGTCGGCGACAACAACTATACCGCGCCCGAGCACAAGTCTCTGCGCATCGGTGTAGACGTGCTGCCCTCCATTCCGCAGGACACCACCGACCGCAATCGCACCTCCCCGCTCGCGTTCACGGGCAACAAGTTCGAGTTCCGCATGCCCGGCTCCTCGCAGTCCATCGCAGGCCCGATCACGATCCTCAACGCGATCATGGCCGATGAGCTGGATCAGTTCTACGAAACGCTCAAAGACGCAAGCGACTTTACCGCTGCGCTCCACAAACTCATTCGAGACACGTTCTCCGCCCACCGCCGCATCATCTTCAGCGGCAACGGCTATGAGGACGCCTGGATCCGCGAAGCGGAAAAGCGCGGCCTTGCCAACCTGCGCAACACGGCCGAGGCGCTGCCGACCTATCTTCTGCCGAAAAACATCGAAATGCTCACCCGTCAGGGCGTGTATTCCCGCGAGGAGATCCTCTCCCGCCACGAAGTCCACATCGAGAAGTACTGCAAGGTCATCCGCATCGAGGCCGGTACGCTCGTCGACATGGTGCAGCACGGCATTCTGAATGCCGTCTCCGAATATGAGGCCACGCTCTGCAACACGATCGTCGCCAAGCACACCGCCGCGCCGGAGCTGACGTGCCATGTGGAATCCTCGCTTGCCAACGCCATCGGTTCGCTCAATGAGCAGCTTCTGGAAGAGACCATCGGCCTCAAGACCGCGCTTGAGACCGTGTCGGAAAGCTTTTCCCCCGAGCAGCTGCTGCACTACTACCACGACGAAGTTGAAAAGCGCATGGACGATGTGCGCAGGATCATCGACAAGCTGGAAGTGCTGACCGCCTCCAAGTACTGGCCGTATCCGACGTTCTGCGAACTGCTCTTCTCCGTGTAAGTTTCAAAAAGGACGCTCTATCAAGAGCGTCCTTTTTGCTTTGAGCGCGTGCAGCTCCGGCCCGTTGCCGCCTCAAGGCGCCGTTCGATCGCACAGCCGTCCGGCTGTGCGATTTTTATTTTGCAAATTGGTGGAAAAATGAAAAGAGCTATGATATGATGTTTTTACCAAACTGCGCTATTGCGCTGAGTTTACGATACGGCAGGAGAAAACAACATGAACCATCAAACCATCATTGTCCTGGACTTCGGCGGTCAGTACAACCAGCTGATCGCCCGCCGCGTGCGTGAATGCGGCGTTTACTGTGAGGTGAAGCCCTACACGACGCCCCTCGCAGATCTTCTTGCAATGAAGCCCATCGGCTTCATCTTCACCGGCGGCCCGAACAGTGTCTACCTCGAGGACGCGCCGCACGTCGATCCCGCGCTCTTTGATGCGGGCGTGCCCGTGCTCGGCATCTGCTATGGCTGCCAGCTCATCGCGCACCACCTCGGCGGCAAGGTCGTTGCCGCGAGCGACGCGTCCGCGCGCGAATACGGCAAGACTGAGACCTTCTTCGATACGTCCTGCAAGCTCTTCAAGGGGCTTCCCGAAAAGAGCGTGACGTGGATGAGCCACGGCGACTACATGGAAAAGGTACCCGATGGGTTCTCCCTCGTCGCCCATTCCGATGCCTGCCCCAACGTCGCCATCTGCGATGAAAAGCGCGGCTTCTACGGCGTGCAGTATCACCCCGAAGTCAACCACACCGAGTACGGCAAGGACATGATCCGCAACTTCCTCTACGAGGTCTGCGGCGCGAAGGGCGACTGGACGATGGGCGACTACAAGAACACCGCCATCGCCGCTGTGCGCGAAAAGGTCGGCTCCGGCCGCGTGCTGCTGGCGCTCTCCGGCGGCGTGGATTCGTCGGTCGTGGCGGCGCTGCTCGCCGAGGCCGTCGGCCCGCAGCTCACCTGCGTTTTTGTCGATCATGGTCTCATGCGCCTCAATGAGGGCGACGAGGTCGAGTCGGCATTCGATAAGTGGGACATCAACTTTGTCCGCGTGAACGCCGAGAGCCGCTTCCTTGAAAAGCTCGCCGGCGTGACCGAGCCTGAGCGCAAGCGCAAGATCATTGGCGAGGAGTTCATTCGCGTGTTCGAGGAAGAGTCGAAAAAGATCGGCGCGGTCGATTTCCTCGCGCAGGGCACGATCTATCCCGACGTGATCGAGTCCGGCCTCGGCAGCGCCGCGGTCATCAAGAGCCACCACAATGTCGGCGGTCTTCCCGACTATGTCGACTTCAAGGAGATCATCGAGCCGCTGCGCCTGCTCTTTAAGGACGAGGTGCGTCAGCTCGGCCGCGAGCTGGGGCTGCCCGAGTATCTCGTCTCCCGCCAGCCGTTCCCCGGCCCGGGTCTTGCCATTCGCATCATGGGCGAGATCACCAAGGAGAAGGCCGACACGCTGCGCCTTGCCGACGCGATCTACCGCGAGGAGCTGGAAAAGGTCGGTGAAAATAAGAAAATGAACCAGTATTTCGCCGTCCTGACCGACACGCGTACCGTTGGCGTCATGGGCGATGGCCGCAGCTACGACCGTGTGCTCGCCCTGCGCGCCGTGACGACCGAGGACTTCATGACTGCCGACTGGACGCGCATCCCCTACGAGCTGCTCGACAAGATCAGCGGCCGCATCGTCAACGAGGTCAAGGGCATCAACCGCATCGTATACGATATTACCAGCAAGCCCCCCGCAACGGTGGAGTGGGAATGAGTTTTTGAAACTTTGAACCCGTTGCGGCACAACGGATAGACGGTTTTGTGCCTCTCTTTTGATAACGATTTGATAACGCTCCCCATAGGCCGTATCATTCTGTATCCCCGGTGGATTGCAGGTGAAAAGTGTTCCTTTGCGGCTTGTGGGTGACAGAAACCATATTACAAAGCCCTTACCGATGGCAACATCGGTAAGGGCTTTTGCTGTCTGTCAATCCTTTCCCAGCCTGTCCTTGAACGCTTCCACAAGGAAGTCGCTCAATTCCTTGGAGGGGACTTTGACCCATTTCCGGGTGGTGTCGTACTTGGGGTAGTTGTAGCGCCAGCGGTCGTAGTCCTCCCTGGTGATCTCCCCGGCCTCCAGCTTCTTGGCCTGCTCCGCCCAGGCGGACAGCATTTCAAGCATATCAACATAGGTCTTGCCTTTGGACTTGTCCAGCTTCAAACAGATTTCGCCGTCAATCTCTCCGATGGTAAGTCCCCGAATGTCCTCCAGGGCAAAGAGGGTGTGCATGAGGCCAATGTCGCTGTCTATGTCAGGGACGGTCAAGGCATCGGTGGACACTTCAAAGAAGCCCGCCAGCGTTCTGGTCAGGTCGGCCTTGGGGGTGCGGCTCCCGGTTTCATACTGCGCCATACGCACATCGGCAGAGCGTTCCGGGAACCCCACCACCTGACCGAGATACTTTTGCGTAACACCTTTCTTATTGCGGAAGAAGCGAATACGTTCACCAATCGCCATAACTGCCAACTCCAATCTATGTAATGGGGGACACTTGGAGTATAACAGATATGTTTAGAACTGTCAAGCAAAATATAAATAAATTTGTTTATATTTTCTTCTTGGAAAGCCTTGACATAACGGAATATAGTTAGTATAATAGAGCCAGCATTAAACAAATAGCGTTATCATTCAAGAAAGGAGGAACCAGCATGGAGAACAAGTTTATCCGGGTGGACGAGGTAGCGGACGAGCTGGGCGTGTCGAGGCCCTACGCCTACAAGCTCATTCGCCAGCTCAACGAGGAACTGAAAGGAAAGGGCTTCATCACCATTGCAGGGCGGGTCAACCGCCAGTATTTCAACGAACGGCTTTACGGAGCCAGAAAGGAAGTGAACGAAAATGCCGGTATTTAAGGACGAAAAGCGGGGCACATGGTACGTCATGGCGTGGTATCGGGACTGGACGGGGGAGCGTAAGCAGAAGTGCAAGCGGGGCTTTCCCACCAAGCGGGAGGCCCAGGACTGGGAGCGCAGCTTTCAAATGCAGACCGCCGCCGACATGGATATGACCTTTGAAGCCTTTGTCGAGCTTTACACCAAGGACGTGCGGCCCCGGCTGAAAGAAAACACCTGGCTGACAAAGGAGAACATCATCCAGAAGAAGATTCTGCCCTACTTCGGCAAGCGGAAGATCAGCGAGATCACCACCAAGGACGTGATCGCATGGCAGAATGAGCTGCTGGCCTATCGGGACGAACAGCGCAAGCCCTACTCCCAGACCTACCTCAAGACCCTGCACAACCAGCTCAGCGCCATTTTCAACCACGCTGTCCGCTTCTATGAGCTTCGTTCCAACCCCGCCGCCAAAGCTGGGAACATGGGAACGGAGGAGCGAAAGGAAATGCTGTTCTGGACAAAGGCGGAGTATCAGCGGTTTGCGGAGGCCATGATGGACAAGCCCCTCTCCTACTACGCCTTTGAAATGCTCTACTGGTGCGGTATTCGGGAGGGGGAGCTGCTGGCCCTCACCCCGGCGGACTTCGACTTTGAGGCCGGGACGGTGAAGATCAACAAGTCCTACCAGCGGCTCCACGGCGAGGATGTGATTACCACTCCGAAAACCAAGAAAAGCAATCGTACCATTAAAATGCCCAATTTCCTCTGTGACGAAATGCGGGACTACCTGGGAATGCTCTACGGGGTCAAGAAGAAAGACCGCATTTTCACCGTTACAAAAAGCTATCTCCACCATGAGATGGACAGAGGGGCGAAAGAGGCTGGTGTGAAGCGTATCAGAATCCATGACCTCAGACATTCGCACATTTCGCTTCTGATTGATATGGGCTTCTCTGCTGTGGCGATTGCTGACCGGGTAGGCCATGAGAGTATTGAGATCACATACCGCTATGCCCACCTGTTTCCGTCCAAGCAGACGGAAATGGCGGACAAGCTGGACTTTGAAAGGACGGGAGCATAATGTCGGCTAAAAATTTGGACAATCACAACCGCTGGCGGAACAAGACCGTGGCATTCCGGGTGTCCCCGGAGGAGGACGAACAGCTTGAGATTGCCGTCCGCCTGTCCGGGCTGACCAAGCAGGACTACATCACCCGGCGGCTGCTCAACCGGGACATTGTGGTGCAGGGCAATCCCAGGGTCTACAAGGCCCTGCGTGACCAGCTCGCCGCCGTCCTGGGGGAGCTGCGGCGCATGGAGGCCGGGGGCGGGGTGGATGATGAACTGCTCGCCACCATCCGCCTTATCACCATGACGCTGGATGGAATGAAGGAGGATTGATAGATTGATGGATTCCAGAGAAACGAAAAGGACTGTCCCGGTTCCGTCTGTTGGCGCAGACGGG
>PPYE01071973.1_pt1 | contig 72660 bp, 68 predicted proteins | sample 1559881 | NCBI WGS metagenome assembly PPYE01 (sample SAMN08240022, study PRJNA423297) | Human gut metagenome, whole genome shotgun sequencing project. | reverse complement strand
TTGTCTTCAGAATGAAGAACAGGATGTTCATTGTTCCTGATCCCTAAGCTCGTATACCTCGTCATCCAGTCTATATTGTGGTATTTGCGTTTTGTGAGAAAACAAAAAATCCTGATTCCGTTTGGAAATCAGGATTTTACTGTCTTTTTTTCTTTAAAGTGGTGCCACCAGGGATTGATGTGTCCTTGTAAGCACTTGTATCTCAACGCTTTGCCTTTGGCTTATATAAAAAAGCCACGAGACTGGCACGTTTAATCTACAATAGAATTCACCTTATTTCATAAACACGTTACGTGCACATGTGAATTTCAACGATGCAAAGATAAGCATAAATCGGCTTACACGCAAGTCTCGTGACGTTTTTAAGAGTGTTATTATAGGTATTTTAACACTTCAGACTACTCCTTGCCGAATACATCATAGAAATTCTCTTGCATTATCCGTTCTACATCGGATTCTTTATACAAAATTCGTCCTCCTATGTGGTAATATGGCAGTATTCCATTCTTCCTATATTCGACTAGTGAACGCTTGTTTATTTTGAGAAAATCTGCCAATTCCTTATCGGTTATCAGTTTTTCCCCGTTCAATGTAGGCTTGTAGTTTTCCTTGACTTTATCAAGGATAGCACTCATTTTAGAAAAGGCCGCTATAGCTCTTTTTGCACGATGAGTGTTAGTATGGGTATCATGATTCATCGTTTCTTTCTTTTAATAGTTTCTCAATATCTTCTGGCTTATAGTAGTTCTTCTTGCATATTTGCGTAGAAGGCAACTTCCCACTCGCCCTTAAACTCTGTACTGTACGCTTGGATAGATTTAGTAAGGCACACACTTCGTGAGTATCCAGCCATCTTCCTAAACGTTTTTCTGATTCACTGTTTAATGTTTGTTCAAACTTATGAACGAACATCTCGATACTTGACAAAAGATCCTCAAATACCTTCTCTTCTATTATAACTACTTTCATAAGGCACCTTTCATCTTAAGAAAATCATTAATCTCGGAAGCCTTGTAGTATGTGCGTCCGTCAATCATATAGTAGCGGATAAGTTTCTTCTGGCGGTAGCGTGCAAGGGTACGGTGAGTCACGCCAAGCAGTTTGCTCAGGTCGTAGTTATCCAGCAATGTGTCGCCATCGAGACACTCCTTCATCTTGTTCTGTCGCTCCAGCATCTTCTCAATCTTATCGAAGCGTTCCATCAGTTGGATGAACATCTTGTGGGCGGTTTCACTATTTATTTGTAACATTGTATAATCTGTTTAAGTGTAAATAATCGGGTTACTACACCGTGTTGCGCAACAGGTTATACTTATTAAATGGCATCCTGCGTGCCAATGACATGGAATGACACGAAAAGACACCGATACATCATTGTGTATCAGTGAAATAAAAATTTTCAGTGTAAAAATTGGGACTTTTTAGAGTATTGCAAAATGCAACACTTTTTCGCAACCTGCTATTGCAAAATGCAAGAGTTGCGATAGATGATGCGTGTTATCCCGTTGGAGAATGAGGTGGTTTTATGAACGTTCCAACGACTTGGGGTAAGGTCATCGAATACGGGAGTTCCCTTACCTGCAATGATTGGCAGGATATAGACAACCATCTCGTCAATGAGGTTGTAACGGGATAGTCCTCGCAGAAGCTCTATGCTATCCTTGTCGGATATTTCAGCGATGTATGTATCGGATTGGTTGTTGTCGGAGTGTTTCTCGGCAAGCAGGTCCAGTAGCGGATAGTGTGGCGTCAGGCGATAGATGCTTCGCTCGTGCCAATATGGAAAGCCTTTGGTATCATTCATTACCCACTGCATTAAATTCTCGTCAGCTGTCGGAAGAAAGCCGTCCATTGTCACTGCTGTTATGATCTGAATCTTTGCCATATCGTTACCTCCGTTCAAAAAAGAAGCGTGGTCATCACGCATCCGAACAGAGGCTCTGGCATGGGCCTATGGTGATATACGCAATGCCACGCTATGCCATGGGCATAGCATAAGCATACGCAATTTATCACCATTACATCAACTGCCAGATTTCTGTTCGGGATTCTTGCGAACTTATGTTATGTAAACGGACAGAGACCACTAATGTTCTGTCACGATATTTCAATTTTACGGCTCAAAGATACAACTTTTTGCCGATACGCGGTTCATATTGCCCCCACAATCATCATTTTATGCCGTACTTTTTCATCTTACGGTATAGTGTAGATGAGTCTACATTGAGCATTTGAGCCGCTTTTGTCTTGATGCCGCTGCACGATTGCAAGGCTCTGATGATGCTCTGTTTCTCCAGTTCTTCGTCTTTTAACGGAAGCAATGGAGCCTCCGGAGCATCTGCTTGTATTGCAGGTGTGATGTTCAAATCCGCATAGTCGATGAGCGTATCTTTGGCCATCAATACTGCCCGTCTAATCTTGTTCTGCAACTCCCTGATGTTACCTGACCAGGAGTGTGAGAGTAACAACCGTTCCGCTTCAGCCGCGAAGCCCGTTCTTTTCCTATGAAGCTCCGCAGAATATTTTTCTCGGAAGAAGTTGGCAAGCGGGAGTATATCTTCGGGGCACTCGCATAGTGATGGTTGGTGTATCTCAAACTCACCTAAACGGTGATACAGGTCCTCACGGAAACGACCGTCAGCAATAGCCTTCTCCATATTCTCGTTGGTGGCGGCAACGATACGCACATCCGCCACACGCTCCCTGCTTGAGCCTACAGGCATGAATGTTCCCTCCTGCAATACACGAAGCAATGAGGATTGCATATCAAATGGCAATGTGCCTATCTCATCAAGGAATAGCGTACCACCTTTGGCGGCATCGAAGTAACCACCCTTGTCTGTGTCTGCACCCGTAAATGCTCCTTTCGTATGTCCGAAGAACATCGAGGCGGCAAGTTCACGAGGTATCGCTCCGCAGTTTACCGCCACGAAAGGCATATCCTTGCGGGTGCTGTGGAAGTGAATGCTTCGGGCGATGGACTCTTTACCCGTACCATTGGCTCCGAGTATCAATACCGTTATGTCCGATGAGGCAACGATTTCGGCAAGATGCTCCGCCTCCCTTGCCTTTGGACTTATACGCTTGAATAGTTCCTTCTCCTTGCTGCGCATCGTTGCTATGGGCTTCAGCAGTTCCTTGACCATCTCCACCAGCTGCTCGTGATATACAGGCTTGGAGAGATAATCTTTTGCACCCATCTTGATAGCCTTGACAGCATCGGTAATGGAGGCATATTCGGTCATTATCACAAATGGGATATCCATCTTCTCCTTGCCAATCCATTCAAGGAGGTGTATGCCGTCGCCTTGTGGCAGACGCACATCGGAGAGTATCAGGTCGAACCGTTCCTTGCGTAGCAACTTATGGGCAAAGGGCTCATTCATAGCCGTAGCCACTGAATATCCTTCACGCTCCAGCCAGTCTTTCTGTATATGCGAGAGGGCTATATTATCCTCTACTATCAGTATCCGTTTCTTCATCGGCTATTCTCTCTATCTCTTTACGGGCATCCTCCATTAGACGCTCTATGTGGGTTATAATCTGTCCTGTATGTACCAATAATGCCTGAATATCATTATCCTGTTCCTTCAATGCCTTGCGGTATGCAAGGAGTGTGTTCTCCATTGAGAGCATCTCCCACATCGGCATCATACGATGTACGACATTACGCATGGACTCCACCTTCTCTGTTGTCATCGCAATCTTCAAATCCGTCATATCCTTCTCACAGCTCTCCAGCAGTAATCTCAATACCTTCCTTTTGTCTGTAACCTCAGCAAGCAGTCCGGAGAAATCAGCACTTTCGTTCTGTTCCCTCTCCTTGACTACGGAGGCGAGGTGTTGCAGCAGGTCTACCATGGAGAACGGCTTGAAGATACAGCCGTCAAAGCCAGCATCCAGCAGAGCCTGTCTGTCGCCATCCTCTCTGGCGGTCATCGCCACCACCGGTACGGTTCGGGAATTGCCTATGCGTGATTTACGCAACAATTCCAAGACTCTGTAACCATTGGTGTCGGGCATCTGAATGTCGGTCAGCACAAGGTCGTAGTCCTTATTTCTAATCTCCTCAAAGAGTTCTTTGGCATTGATGCAGGTCTTGCACGAGACACCGTTACGCTCCAGCATCTCCTTGATTACCTCCAACTGCAAGGTATCATCGTCAATGGTGATTACGCTGCCAGGCAGGTGATGCGAGATATCATCCATTACCGTTTCCTCTTCCACACTCTCATCGGTTACAGGCAGAGGCAATTTAACAATGAAGATCGTTCCTGCACCTTGCTTGCTCTCCACCTCAATCGTTCCACCAAGCAGAGTGACAAGACCTTTGGTGATAGGCAGACCAAGACCGTAGCCATCGGCATTATTCTCATTTGTAGCACGCTCGAATGGTACATATATGCGTTTCATCATATCTTCGGAGATGCCGACTCCCGTATCGCTTACCTTCATTGTCAGCCAGCCATTCTCATACGAAGCCTTGAAACATACATTTCCCTCGGATGTGAATTTGACAGCATTGGTGATGAGATTGTTGATGATACGCTCTATCTTGTCCTTATCACCCTTTACCGTGACATTTGTATTTGTGTTGCGATGCTTGAATTGCAGTCCCTTCTCCTTTATCAGGTGTGATACGCTGTCGGCTATTCTCTCCAACGACTCGGACAGGTGGAACGGAACGGGATTCGGAGTCTCCTTGGCTTCATCCAGACGATAGACATCAAGGAGGTTATTTACAAGGTGCAGGACATGCTTGCATAGAATGGTAATGTTCCTGAGCTTGTGGTTGCGTCTCTTCTTGTCCCTCATATCCATAGCCAGCTCTGCGTTACCGCTGATACCGTTGAGCGGGCCACGGATATCGTGCGATATGGTCATGATGATCTTGTTACGCATTTCAAGCAACTCGGCATTTTTGCGGTTGCTTGCCTCCAATTTGCGGCGACCACGCTCTTTACGCCCGTAGTCACGCATAATTACGATGTATGAGAGCAGCAGAGCAAGGAAGATGAAGGCTGTTATACCTCCCAACCATACTTTTGTCCGTTCACGGGTCTCAATGATCTGTTGCTCACGCTCTTGCAGGTCTGTCGTGACACGCTCATCCATTGCAGCAATTAGACTCTTCAGACGTTGGTTGATGTTGAGATTACGCTGTGCCAGACTATCTGCCGTTTCGGATAGTTGCCTGCTCTGCTCGGACTGTTTCCTGATGACATCACGATTGAGGGTGTAGAGTTTCGTGGAAGTTGTGGATTGAGGCGGAGTCTTCTCCTTTTTCTTGAAGAGTCCCAAGAAACCACCTTTCTTCTTCGGGGGCTCCTGCGTACTCTCATAAGCGATGACGGGGACACGCTCGGCAAGTTCTTCGCCAAGTTCAACCTGTTTTTCAAAGAGTTGGGAGATATTGAATAGTTGGATTTCCTTCTCTGCCATCAGATGCCGCAGACTATCTATTCGTTCTCCCGAATAGTAGTTCTTGAACTCGCAGAGAATGCTGTCGACCTCCATGCGTTTGGCACGGTAGAGTGCGGTGTCTGCCTCCTCCCATTCGAGGATCGTCTCACCGAACATCGTGAGGTCGAGCATATGCACGTATGCTTCATGTACATTTTGTCGGAGTCGGTGAATCTCTTTCACTTCACGCTCCAATCTGTTCATCTGTCGCCACTCGTGCAGGTACGTATATACGATACCACCAATTAGGGCGACAATAATAGTATAGCCTAAGGCTAACTTTCTTTGAATCTTCATTGCGTCCTATATTTAAGGCTCGGGTTAGTCCGAACAGTTTATCATATATGCCTTGGAGCGTAAAATTACTAATAAAGCAAAAAATTAAGGTGACTTTATCATTTTTTAATAGCTATTCAAGGCTGTGATGTAATATAAAACGCTAAAAATGTTGGCTATATTGTTATAAAAGTGGGCAATAGCATAAAAAAGCCATCATATTTGTGTGAATATGACAGCTACTATTGATTATACCATTATCGGATTGACCTTCATTGTCGCAAGGTTTAGATAGAGTCCATGATGCTCTATCATACCGTGTCGGAACATCTTCCAGAGGATATTGCAGCCGAGCTGAGCTAATGTGGAGTTGATGAACAGGTCCTGTTTCTCCAATGCCTCGGCAAGTGAACAGCTCGGACCGGAGTCATCTTCCTTGATTCGGGCATACTTTACCAACTTTGTGATGACCTTTAATGACGGTACGGTCTGGTAAATTTGAGAAGCGGGTTGCTTTATCTTTTTCGGGATACTACCCAATACGACCTGTCCCGATGTTTGCGTGTTGCCGAAGTCAAGCCAATACAGAGGTGTCTGATAGTTTGTATAATTGTACTGTGGCAATGCTTTGAGTACATTCCAGAGGTCTATTCTCGACTTTATATTGTCCGTACAGGTTATGGTTATATTGGCAAGATGTTCCTGTCGTACATCTTTCATATTGGAGGGATAGAGTGCCGGCACTGCCTTCCAGTCATTCCCGAAGAAGTTGTTGATGCGTGTTATCAGGCAATTCGCCTTATTCAGCCCCAAGTCGGAATACCCGAAGAGTTGTCGTCCTATGTTGGCTTCAGTTACAATATCGGGATCGTATAGCGTTACGAATAGTCCCGGATGTCCGAGGGCACGAAGTGTTACATCCAATCGTGCAAGGTTTGTCAATACTTGCGAACCTGTACCGCCACCACCTATAAGGTTTACCGTTACGGGGTGTTGTGGTACGAGCAGATAGCTGTCGGTATAATGTACTCTTTTCATCGTAGTATATCTTTAAGTTTCAAATTCTTTAGAGGCTTTAACTCTTCAATGTTGAAGGGAGCATCTTTTGCTGCCTTTGTTACCAGTACAAGGTTGCTCTTTGTGGGATTTCCGTTACCTCCGAGGTGTGAGAACTCTGTAAGCCAGAACTTCTTCTCCCAGTACTCAAGTAATTTGTCGTAGGTAATCTCTGTCGGCTTGTCAATCTTTGCCGAGCCGAGACAGACGCTTGACCCTGTGACATTGAAGAACGGAGCAGCGTAGAGTTCCGTTTCGGGCTTCAGTTCCTTGTCTATGTATGCGTAGATGTTCATACGCTCATCCCGCACCTCATAGATGACACCTGGCAGGTTGTACTCGGCATTCTCAATATGTAGCGACTCCTTGAAGAACATCATACGCTTTTGTGGCGGGTTATACCAGACATATTTCTCGTAGCCCTTGCGGGTATCACTCCATAGCATATTTGTCGGGATGCGACCATGCGGTGTGCTGCTGTGCCTCTCGGAATATCCCTTGATAAGTTCGTTGATGAAGTCCACCGTTACGGGACGGCCTTCGCTCATGGCTCCCTCATTATCTATGCTCCTTACTTCAAGGAAGTATGTATCTCCTCCATCTGTGGAGTATGCTATCAATGCCGCACGTGGGTGCAGCATCGTATTTATCTGCTTGGTAAGTTTGTTTGTATCCATAGTGATTATCGTATGTAGTGAATAAAATCATCTGCCCACTTGAAAAACCTTTCAGGATAGGTATCTTCAAGTGTAAAAACCTTGTCGGTCTTTGGAGAGACGGCAAAGGTTGATGCAGGAATAATATCGTATGACTCCTGACGGGAGGAATTATAGAAGTCGATAAGGTGTTCCGTCATTATATCATCGCTGTCATAGACAACTCTTATCTGCTGTTCGAGTGTCATCGGCAGATAATCGGGCTCCTCGTCATAGAACGGGTCATAGCCATAGTACATGATGGCTTTATCCGTCTTTATGAACTCAAGTCCTCTTCTCAGCAGTTCGATAAGACCTTGTTCAAAGCCATTCTTACACTCATATTCTTCTATGGCTTTCGGCAGGTTCTTGTAGTAGGACTTTCGCCACACCCTGTCGAGGAGTTTATATGCTCTGCCATCCTTGTATGATTTCACGAGCTTTTCCCTCGCTCGCCTCTCTTTGGCATCTTCATCCTCATAGCAGCCTTCAGTCAGCATATCCATAGCCCAGTCCATATCATCCTCATCGTTGATAGTGGTTATACCGTTCTCTTTCATAAAATTATGATAGAATGTGATGACAATGCGTCTGAGTGTGGGATTCAGTTCCTCCACGAACTTTACAGGGAAGTAGTACAGTGTGTACTCACCCCAAGTATGTGTGTTCCACACATTGAAGTATAGACAGCCATTGTCATCTTCAAGGTTGAGATACATGCCGCTTTTATTTACGAGGTCGTTCATCTCATTGTAGAGATTGACAATACCTTCACCGATAGTTCGGCCGGGTGTATGCTCCGCCTTTACATTCATCAGTTCGGCATAGCGGAAATAAGAATCACGCAGGTATTCGTAATTCTCCTGCGTGATTAGGTTATAACTATTTCCGCAATAGCTCTCCCTCATAATAGTCTGCGGTGCTATGGGGAGAATAGGTGTCTTTAGAAAAGAATTACGGCACCCGTTGGCGCCGTAACTCTCTCTACTCTTATCACACCGTATCGTACCTCCCGCTTGGTCGATGCGATTATCATCCTTGCGAGCTGTTCCGACTGATGTTCGTCCAATGGTCTGCATGACTTCTTCTTTTTAGTGTCCTTACTCATAGTTATCATCCTTTTGTTCCGATGGTTGTCTTGAACTCATATACAGCCTTGTCATCCTTGATGGTCGGGCCGTGTACGGTTGCTGTTGTCAGTTCCGGATAGATGTTCGAGTAGAAGCTCATCACACTCTCCGGAGAGTCGTTCGGATTGGGATCAGGAAGTGTAATCATCTCTGTACCTTTCTTAAAGGTGAATGATCGCTGCATTTCGTTTCTTAAAAGTGCCATAGTCTTAAACTGTTTGGGCGTATGCCTGTGAATAATGATTTTCTAACATTGACTGAGGGAAGTCGGGATATTCCTCATAATCCTCGGGGCGGTATGCAGGGCCTTCGTGCATATATGCCTGCTGTAACTCTTCAGGCATAGGAGGCTCTTCATGATGTGGGAACATCGGAATCTCACCCTGCGGATAGTGAGGATGCTGCTGTCCTACATTTTGAGGAGGATAACCGCCTTGTGGCACGGTGAACATAGGCTGCCCGCCATACTGAGGCTGTGGAGGTTGCTGAACAGGTCGCTGTATCGGCTGCTGCACGGGACGCATTACAGTCTGTTGTGGCTGTGGCGGCATCTGTCGTGGTGCTGCCTGCGGCTGGATAGGCTGCTGTGCAGGTTGCGGTGCCACATTCTGCGGTTGTGCCACTTGTGGAGCCGGTGCAGGAGTCTCTTCCATCATCTCGAAGAGCGAGCCTTGGTTCATCGCCTTCTTCTGTGCGGCAATCTTCTCATCTACCTCCTTCTGCTTGTCGGCAGTGGCATACATACGAGCCTGTTGGAGTGCGGTGATGGCATCCTTATGATTCTTGGCAGTGATAAACTCCTCGGCCTTCTTCATATGCTTCTCGTACTTCTCACGCTTCTCCTTCTCCTCCTTGGTCTCCTTAGCCTTGGCATCCTTTGCCGCCTTACTGTTGGCAGCGGCCTTGTCTGCCTGCTTCTCGAACTCCATCAAATTGGAGATAAGCCCCGTAGCCTTGCGTATAGGCTGCATGATGTGTTGCAGGAACTCTGCATCCATCTCTTCGGGAGTGCCCGTTAGTGTCAGCGGAATGATGTGGTTTGCTGCCTCATCTTTAAGTCCGTTGGCCTTCGGCAATGTTGATACAGTAAGCTGTCCGTTCGCTTTGCGGATGACGAGCGTAAGATCTACGCTCTCGGTCATCATCTGTGAAATTGATGTGAAAAACATAACTTTATGATTTAATGTTAATACTGAATTATTTTCTTGTGATGTTCACTGGTTGAAGAACTCTGCAAGCAGTCTGTTACGGTCAGGATGCTTGCTTATCTCCAGAATGGGATTGAGCAGCTCCGATATATGTACCGGACCTCGTGAGCCTCTTGGCGGCAACTTGATTTCAGGTTCAGTGACCTTTACTCTTCTTCTACGTACCACAGGCATCTGCATCGGTGCCATCGGTACACTTGCGATGATTGCTTGATTCATAGCTTTATCTTTTATTATATGGTTAATACTCGGACTTTGGCAGTCCGTTGAACTACGAGGGCGTTAAGGCTAATGCTTCCGGTAAGGCAAGGTTTTCGGGGAAAATACCGCAGCACGGCGAGGATGATTTTCTCCGAAACCACCTGTGGCCCGACCTTGCTGTCCGATAAGAAGCATTGGCCAACTTTGCCCTGTAGTTCATCGGCTTGCCAATGGCTGGTATTTTCTCTTTCCTTCTCTTCATTCTTATCCTCATACTTGAATCGTCCACCTACAAAAAGAGCCGTCCGAGAAGGACAGCTCCCACAACCCATATCGCAATATATCTGCTTATATGGTGTATGTCGATGACAAGACCTTTTCATTGCTTTAAGAGTTAGAAGACCAAGAAACTGAGTATGGCAAAGAGTATCAGTGCTGCCATTACGATGCAGGCAATCTTGTATATAAATCGGAAGAAGCCAGGGAAACATACGATGGCTACCGCAGCCCATACGGGTGATACACCTCGTGTATAGAGATAGCTGAAACCTAATGCTGCTACTACGGCTAACAGTATCATGCCTATCCACTTCATTCTCTTTCTTACGATTGGGTCATTTGTTTTCATATCCTATATTATTTAGTGGGAACAGTCGTTCCCGATTTCGTGGGCTTGGATGTGAAACGCCTCCACCGGCAAGGTTTTCGGTAAAAATACCGCAGCTGTGCGAGGATGATTTTTGCCGAAACCGCCTGCGGCACGACCTTGCGGGGTGGAATGAGGGCGGTTCACTACCTTTGCCTACGAATTGGGTTGACTGACATCATCTTTTCTTATCTCTCTTCTTTTCAGGAAATGCCAGCATTACATTGAACTCATCGTCAAAGGCTACGGCGGCATCGAAGGAGTTACCTTTCTTTCCCTTGAATCCCTTGATCAGCTTGGTCGCTCCCGATGAGAGCAACTGTTCCAGATGCTGCTCGTTAAGTTCCTTGTTCAGCACCTTGCGGAATACAAGCAGACCGCAATCAGGATTGTCGCACTTGGCGACCTTCGGGCGTATCATCACTTTGCCTGTACCGCATTTGGGGCAAGGAATGGTACGCTGTTTGGGTGCAGGGAACTTCAGTCCGAGTACCTCGCGTGTAACCTGCGAGGTAAAACTCTCGATGGAGTGCATAAAGGAGCGTGTCTCCAAAGTATGCTGCTCTATTTGTAGGAGTGTTTTCTCCCAACTGCCTGTCAGCTCCACGTTGGCAACCTGCATATCCTTTACCGCCTCGTAGATGTAGAGTCCCTTCTCGGTAGGTACAAGTGCCTTGCCTGAACGCTCGATATAGTCACGCTTGAAGAGTGTCGTGATGATGGCGGCTCGTGTGGCTGGTGTTCCGATACCCAGTTCTTTCATCGCCTCTTTTGCCTTCTCATCGGTGATGTTCCTACCGCAAGTCTCCATAGCGGCAAGGAGTGTCGCTTCGGTATAGAGCGGCTTGGGCATTGTCTTACGCTGTGCCGTGCCATAGCCCGTAACGGGTATATGCTCACCCTCGGCGAAGCGTGCCGTACCCTTGTTGGCTTCTGTCTCGTCCTTCTCGGCATCCTCCTTGCGGGCAAAGACAGCACGCCAGCCCGGATTGACGATGGTAGTAGAGCGTGAACGGAACTTCATATCCTCGGCGGTCGCCTCCATTACCAGTGACTCCTTCTCGCAGCGTGGCGAGAACGCTTCAAGCATACGCCCTGCAATCATCGTATAGACAATCTGCTCGTGGGCGTTCAACTCCTCAGGCTCTACACCTGTGATGATGAGTGCGTGGTGATCCGTTACCTTGTCATCATCTACACTACGCATATTCAGATGCTCAAAGTCGAAACGCTTGCCATACTCCTTGAACTCGGGCATAGTGGCAATCTTCCAAAGAGAATCATAGACCTGCTCCATCAGGTCATGCGAGATATATCTGCTACCTGTTCTCGGATATGAGATATACTTCTTCTCATAGAGAGCCTGTGCCACAGAAAGGGTCTTCTCCGCACTCATATCATGATGCGTGTTGCAGTCCTTCTGTAAAGTGGTAAGGTCGTACAGAAGCGGTGCCTGCTGGTAGGTACGCTTGCGCTCCACCTTCGTGATGAGTGCCGTTGAGTCGGGCGAGAATCGTGCGTGTGCCGCCTCTGCCTGCTCCTTGCTCTTGAAGTCCTCGATATGTGCGAACTGACGGAACTCGCCCAAGCGTTCAAGTGTGATATGCAGTTGCCAATAAGGTGTAGAAACAAAATCGCGGTTCTCCTTGTAGCGGCTGCATATCATCGCCAGCGTAGGAGTCTGCACTCGTCCGAGGGAGTTGTTGGGCATACCCGAAGCCAAAGCCAATGCACGGCTGGAATTCATACCCACGAGCCAATCAGCCTTTGCACGACAATCGGCAGCGTGGTAGAGACTATCGTAAGCCTCGCCATCCTTGAGGTTGCTCATACCTGCACGGATAGCCTCGTCCGTGAGTGAGGAGATCCAAAGACGCTTGAAGGGCTTGGTATATCCGAGGTAGTGGTAGATGTATCGGAAGATAAGTTCTCCCTCACGACCTGCATCCGTTGCCACGATGATGCTGTCGCACTTGCTAAATACCTCGTCAATGACCTTGAGCTGCTTGGCGGCACCTATGTCCGTTACCATACCTCTGTCGGTCTTGATCTGTCTTACCACAAGCTGGAACGGTTCGGGGAGCATAGGCAAATCCTCGTGCGAAGCCTTACCGTATCCGTATGCCGATGGCATGGCGAGGGAAACGAGGTGTCCCAATGCCCAGGTTACAAGATAACCGTTGCCTGCCATGTAACCGTCCTTCTTCTCTGTTGCACCGATGACGCGGGCGATGTCCTGACCTACGCTCGGCTTTTCTGCTATAATTGCTATCATAATTATTCGGGAATTAAAGAAGCCGTCTCCCGTCCCGATTACGGTGCGGGAAACGGCTGTCAGGTTAGTAATGGAATCGTGTTACTGCGTGGGGTTGATACCGATGATTTCGAGCAGCGGAGAGTCGTTCTTGCGTACAAGCTGCAAAGTGGCATCCATCACCACATCTACACCGAGGAGTACGAGGCTCAGCGATACGACACCCGTCTTCTCGCCTCGGAGCAGTGTCTCAAGCTCACCTGCCTGTTCGAGTTCATCCTTGAGGATACCGATACCTGATAGTTCGTCCCAGTTTACATCTTCCACCTTGAAAGGTGCTTTATTCTTATCGTTCATCTTAAAATTCATTTTAGAGTTATACATTGATTTTACTTGTCCGAGTTACGGATTAGATACTCTGTCCCTTTGACTGACGCTTCTCCTGTTTCTCGGCTACCACATTACGCTGTGAGGCGTTGCGGTTTCGGTCGGGATTCTCGTTATAGAAGTCGAGCTTGTTTTGGTTGGAGTTCAGCTTGACATACTGCGAGATACTCTTGCCATCGAAGCCCTTCATTCCCTCCACGAGTACCGACTTGCCGCTCTGAAGGTCGGCACGCTGCTGACCGGAGAGCTTGGCACCGAAGATCTCCTTCGGAATCTCGAACTTGGCACGCTCCTCAAAGCCGTCGGGAGTGCGAGAGTACATCAGTCGTCCCGTCTCAAGGTCTGCCTTGATGAACGATGAGAACTCCTCGCCACGGTTGTTCACCATATCATTGAGGAAGATGGCTCGACCTTCACGAAGGTCTTTCTGCTCCTCGGCTGTAAGTTTCACACCGCCTATCTCCTTCGGAATGTAGATTTCTCTTGCACCCTCGGGTGAGTCGGGGTTGTAGCGTGTGTAGTTAGGTCGTCCTGTCGCCTCATCGAGTTTCACATACGATGAGAAGAGTTCGCCATCCTTACGCTGCATATCCTCCACGAAGATTGCCTTGCCTGCATTGAGGTCTTCAATCTGCTGCTTGGTAAGTTCCACACCACCGAGGGCGGTACGGTTGAAGATGCGGTCATTCTCGAAGATGAAGTCGATACCTCTACGCTCGGCACTCACCTGAATGTGGGCATTGAACTCGTTGCCCGACTTGGCGGTCATACCCTCGATATAGACCTTCTTGCCCTCACGCAGGTCGTTCTTCTCCTGGTCGGTGAGCTGCACGCCCTTAATCTCGTTAGGGATATAGACATTCTCGGCACGCATGGCCACCACTTCGTTGGTCATCTTGTCAAGGCTGATGAACGATGGGATATACTCTCCGTTGCGACCTTTGAGTTCCACCACTCGGCCCATATTGCCTGTTTCGAGGAGGTTCTTCTTGTCCTCTTCCGAGAAGATGTGTCCGAAGTAAGGACGCTCCAATTCGGGCTGCTTGCGGATACCGTGGATGGCGAGTACTACCTCACCGGTGTTGGATTGCTGCAACGACAGGCGTGCATCGGTACGCAGTACGGCAGAGCCGAAGTTAAGGTTGATAGGTACAAGCTGGTTGGTCTTGTAGCCTTTGAGCATTGAATCAAGGAGTCCTCGCTCCTGAAGATACTCACGCGAGAGTCCGAAGTTCTTCAACTGGTCCCAGTTGATCATAGACTCGTTGTAACGATACTGATTGTTCTGCTGCTGGTCGTTAGCTTCAACGACGGGCTGCTGGGTTTGATTTTTCTTTGCCATTTCTTCTGAATTTTGATTGTTAATACTCTGTTCTGTTTGGTTTTTGGGGGTTATCTCATACTTTTTGAGAAACTCTTCCACTGCTTTTGTTTTCTTACCTTCAGCAAGGTCTTCGATGGCCTGCTTGACTTCGGGTTTGTCGAACTCCTCCTCCTTCATCGTGAAAAGACCGAAGTGTGTAGGGTCTTTCAACTGACTCCAGAAGTTCTTGAGGAAGTTCTCGAAGAAGGTCGCATAGCGGTCAATCTTGAGAAAGGAGTTCTGATGCTCTTTGTCTGCCGGCACGGTGGAATACTTGCCGTTCTTGTTGATTTCGGATACCGCTTGAATGAGCAGTTCCATCTTGTCTAAAACCAGCACGATGTCGCTCATCTGCGGGTTCTCGGTGACTTGTGTTTTTGAGGGGTCATCCCTTACATTTTTCTTTGCCATAACTGTGAGTTTTTAGCGTTAATAACTAATGTTGTCACCGCAAATATATATAGCAAATTTTGATAAAGCATTGACATTTAAGCCGTTAGACTATACAAGTCATAAGGTGTCATCACTTGTCATAGCAGGTACGAAAGCAAAGTCACGAAAAGGGGCAAAACAAGGGTGAAAAGAGGGAAAACGCTCCACACCGAAACGGGGTCGGAAGGAGCGAAAAACGAAGGCAAAAAAATGTGCGAGAAAAAGCGGTGGTATGACCGAAAAGAAATAACTTTTGTAATATGCAGAGTTGAGAGCTGAGCTGCTTTTGTCCCCACTTAAAAAATCGGGCACTAAAAAGATGGCGGTGGTTGATAGAGCTTATAGGAGAATATAGATATGGCAGTCTGGTTGAGAATAGAGATGCGGCATATCTTACCGCAATGGATTTTTGACCTGTTGTACTATGCGTCGTAGGTCGCTTCGCTTGCTAAGTCCCAACCTCTGTCTCAACTCGGACGGCGATACCGGAGCGTTTTTTGGGGTGAAAAATTATCGCAGAGAATTTTTTGCCCCAAAACCATCGGCTTGAACGTGGAGGTATTGTCCCTCCGAGTTAACTTCTTGAAGGGACTTTGCAAGTGAAGCGGGATTTTCACGCTATATATACTTTTTGTAGCTTATTCTGTCTTTCATTCGTAAAAAACGGAGTACCTTTGCAGTATTATAAAAATATAGTATATGGCAGATTGGCAACATCAGACAAGAATAGACCTATCATCTTGGATTATTCATTTCGTTCATGAAAGAACACCTGAGACTAGTTTTGAAGTTCAATTGAATGAAATGGCAGAAGAAGCGGAACTTAATGGTTGTACTATAGATAGAAGTGAGTTACAGTTTCCTGATTATTATACGGCTCCGAATAATCCCATTTCTATTTTTGACCAGAGTTTCAACGATGATTGGGAGTTAGATAATAATGCAACAGCATTTGAAGTTATACAAAGAATCATTCATGATGGGTTCATTCGTTCAGGATGGTCTTTTAGAAATACAGTACCAACTGTTTATGGTCCATATTCTGCCATATGCTTTACAGAAATGCCTCTATATGCTCTAATAGATTATGCAAACAAAAGACAATCAGGTTCTAAATTTGTTGGCAAATATGGAATAGCCTTCAAAAAAAATGAATTGTTTATGGCTGGAGCTAGGAATGTGATATATGGGCTTTCTGGCCAACATAAAGAATCAGAAGAAGGAGATGCTTATTGGGGATATGGATTGAGAACATTGGATTCATCATGTGGGTTGGGGATTAATGAGCAATTTCGGTATGTTTATACGAAGTTATCCCATGATAAATCTATTGACTGGACATTTGAAAGAGAATGGAGATTACCAATCAAAGATGATCATTGGGGTGTCCCCGGATTACCATTTTTACTAGATAGAAGCATTTATAATAATCCTATCAAAGATGCATTTGTGATTGTAGAAACAGATGAGGAGAAAGATATAATTCTTGAACAACTCGCAAATATGTACAATTCAAAGGCTACCAATTATGGTTATGAGTACGATTTAGAAATGCTTTTACGAATTGGAGTTGTTTCTATTGAAGAATTATCCAAACATGATTCTTTTGCACAAATAAAGATTGATGATATTACAAAAACACATTTTAGCAAGTTAAAACTAAAAGATGTAAATGATGAGGTTTATTCAAATATTGATAAAGCTCTTGAAATAGCAGGTTCTGTATTTGATACTGAATATGAAAAACAATTGGTAAATTATGGTGGAGATACATATTTCTATCCTATATCACACATGAAATTATGTACAGATGATTATACCGAAATTACCCAAGGAATGATGAATAAAGGTATTGCTTGTTGTTTCGGTGAGGGCAGATATTACATTGAGATAAATAGACCGTTTACGGGAAATGAATGTTTTGGATATGATGTAATGAGAGTTGTCGCAGATACAATAAGTGATTTCTTAGGACAGAAATTTTATGCTTTCGCAATTCCTGACTAATTTAATAATCTTACACAACGAGTAAATCTCGAAAAGGAGTGTTTCATTCTCCTTTTCGAGATTTCTTTTTTATGTGTGTATAGTCCACCCGTGCATCGGCTCCATCAATACGGCAAAAGATTGATCGGGATTGCCGTGATAGAGCAAGCCTCCAACAATACCCGTTCTGCCATCGGGATAGACCTCTCGGAAACCGAATGAGTGAGGTGCAGAATCATAGTAGAGTTCAATCTCACAAGGACGATTAGGATTCTGTTCCCACTGCTTCAAACGGTCAATACACTTTTGCAGGGTGTCATTCTTGATTTCCTTTGCGTAGGCAACAGCCTTTTCGTAACGTTCTTGACATAAAATCTTCATACTCGATATATTTTAGGGTTTATAATAAATCTTCATATACTCCAAAGCTGTAGCAGTCGGCAATGTAAAAGTCCTCACTGCCGATTTCTGCAAGTGACTTCATATCTTCCAGCGTGTCGCAATAGAAGAAAATGTCATCATCCTTCTCGGTATCGGAATCCATTCCAATGGCGATACGCACTTCAACAGTATCGTAGTTGTCCTTATAGCGTATAAGACAATCGGCATAGTGAGGCTCGAAGCCTCGCTCTGTAAAGAACTTCAGACATTGGCGACTGATTTCTTTTCTGACTGCATCGGGTTTCTTCCAATCGGAGTCATCAATAATCTCCAATCCCATACCTTCTACGACCAAACAAGTGCCACCATTGATGTTTGTCATGAGTGTATGCTTGCCTAAATGTTTCTCTCTAATATAGGCCCAATTGGGGATATCCCATCTTTCGTTAGTCCATACTCCGCGATAATTTTTTGGCACACGGAGATACTCTGATAATGTCATTTTAATCATAGTCTATCATTATATAAGTTATACATATTACAGGCGAAGCACTGTATTCTATTTCTTTACCGCCTTGACTGTTCCGTGCAGGATTGTGCAAGGTTGGCGGGAAAAATACCGCAAGCCCCGTGGGGCGAGGATGATTTTTCCACGACACCCACAGGGCTTGACCTTGCTCAATCCGAAAGGCACGGGACAACCTTTGCGGTAAGAAATAGGATACAGATTCTAATCGTTATCCTCTTCGTCCTTCTCGTCTGGTAACAATCGTTTACGCAATTCAGGATCAGCCTTTATACGCTCCATCTCATCTTGAACTATCTGCTCAACCTCGTCTTTGATACGAGAATAGTTACGCTCTATCTGCTCCTGCATAATGTCATTTCCGTTCTCGTCCTTGAACTCGTTTACGATAGGAATCTTCTTGTATGCCTTTATCTCGGCATTGACCTTTGCACTATCCACGATGATGCGTGAGTGGAAAATCTTTTGGTCAATCTCCTCGCCGAAGTTATCCGCCACGCTACCCACGAATGTACCTTGCGAGAGGTTGGAAATCTTTGAGGCAGGGATAAGGAAGTCCAACTGCGTGTTGATAGAGGTTGATGTGTCCTGACGGTTGATAGATACCGACTGACGCTGCTGGAGTATCTTGCCGAAACGCTCCGAAAGGTTTTTGGCTGTTTCACCTACCACCTGTCCGCTGAAGATATTACCCACCGTATTTTGGATAACCTTCGCCTCCTTGTCGCCATAGTCACGAGCCAACTGCGAGTAGTCCTGAAAACCGAGACAAACTGCTACCTTATTGCTTCGTGCAGTGGCAATGAGGTTGTCGATACCACGAAAATAGATTGTCGGCAACTCGTCAATGATAATAGAACTCTTCAACTGACCCTTCTTGTTTACCAACTTCACGATACGGCTGTTGTATAGTCCGAGTGCCGCAGAGTAGATATTCTGACGGTCGGGATTGTTGCCTACGCAGAGTATCTTCGGCTCATTGGGATTGTTCAAGTCGAGGGTAAAGTCATCGCCCGTCATCACCCAATAGAGCTGCGGAGAAATCATTCTCGAAAGCGGAATTTTGGCACTTGCTATCTGGCCTTGGAGCTGATCTTGGGCTCCACCTTTCCATGCGTCCATAAATGGAGATAGGTAGTTTTCCAATGAAGGATAAGATGTCAGAATAGTAAAGATATCCGCATACGGTTTGTTTAGGAACTCAATCGTATGTGGGAAGGTACAATACTTACCCTCCTTGTAGATTCTCAGATACCAGATAATCGCAGCCAAAAGGATAATCGGAGATTCCACAAAGAAGTCGCCCTGCTTCTGAATCCATGTCTTGTTAAGGTTCAACATTATCGTGTACGCACTCTCATAGGCATCGCTGATATCAACCATAAACTTAGGGTTGATAGGATTACAGCGGTGTGAGCGACGCGGGTCGTCAAAGTTGATGACATAGAAACTCGGCTTTACCTTGTACTTGTCGATATTCTTCAACAGCTCGTTATAGGCAATAACCGATAGGTCATCAAACTTGTAGTCGTAGATGTATGTGGCAAAGCCTTTGGCTATGGTCTGCTTGATGTAGTTGTTCACTACGGCATACGACTTACCGCTACCCGGTGTTCCCAATACAATGGTTGCTCGGAACGGATTCACGACATTTATCCAACCGTCCCATTCCTTGCCTTGATAGACAAACTTCGTAGGCAGGTTTACCGAATACTCGTTCTCCATAAGACGTGTCTCCTGCATAAAGCTCTCGTTGGCCACATTGAAGACATCTTCCATAAGGTTATGTTTGAACATACGGCTCATCCACATACCCGACATAAGCAGAAGGATATATCCGACAGTCATAGTAACCGTATAGATTACCATATTCACGATTGGCGAGAATGGCAGGTCGAGCATCCACCAGTTCATAAAGAAGAGTACAAGACCTCCGAGGAAGGTCGCATAAATCTTCTGCCAGGTCATCTTCTGATTCTTGACTCCTTTTGTACCGAGGCACGACAGAGCCAAGAATATGATGGCGAACACCTTTGTCACAAGCAGGTTGCTGAACAGCCCTGCCGTATTCTGAAAGTTGAGCAGTATCTTGTCTACCACTCCGATGTTGATACCCATATCCACGATAGCCTGATAGCAGAACCAATAGATATGTACTACAATAAATATAATGGATATGGCACGCATAAACTCCATGACCTTTGCCAATCCTCTCAAATCATCTTCCTGTTGCATAATAAATTCGTTTTAATGGTTAGTGAAATTGGTTTACGATATGCCGCGTGAACGGCGTTTTTTCTTCTTCTTTTTCTTCTGGTACTGCTTGGCGAGCATCTCCTCCTGCGGATCATTTGCAGGAGCGTCAAACGAGAAGATTCCGAAGGCTTGTTCTATGCCCGATTCAAGGTCTGCCGATGAGTGGCTGTAGCTCTCGGAGAAACCTTGCGGCATATCGGCCCATGGAATGTCGCCTTGCGAGTTGAATAGCTTCTCGAAGTTGTTTGCCGAGAACTCCTTACCCAGACGGGAACCGTTATATACCTCACGATTGTGGTGGTCAATGAATGTGACACCGTAGATACGCCCTGCATCGTTCTCGCGGAACACCACATCAATGCCCTTGCTGCCAAGCAGACGCACGAACTCCTCGCGGTTGCCGCGACAGCCGTGCATTGCCAGAGCCACATCGTTGCGGATTTTGGGTTGCCACCTCTTCGCTCGGAACTCCTGAGTATTGTAGGCGATACGCTTCTCCACACCCTCGAAGCCGAAACGCTTGCCGATAAGCGAGGACTTGATAGGCGTACAGACAGGCTTGCCGTTGTCATCGGTCATCGTGTAGATGATACCCGAATAGGGCTTGCCATCGAACTCGCCCTTGACCTGCTTTGCCTCGATGTTGAAGCACGAGAGCATGGCACTGTACTCGCCGAAGGATTGGAAACGATACGAGGTGAAAACACTCTTGAGAATGTTGGATACCTGCTGCTTTACATCGCCACGGGTGTAGTCCGCTTTCTTGAGATAAGGTTCCAACAACTCCCTGCGTTTGTCGGCAATCTGTTTGAGTCCGAACATCTGCTCCAACTCTCGACATGCCTTCATCGAGCGGTTCCACTCGTAGGCATCGTCTATCTTCTCACCATTCTCATTCACGCAGGTAGATACAATATGTATATGTCTGCGGTCAATGTCCTCGTGGAGATAGACGATGTAGGGCTGGTTACCATAGCCCATCTTCTGCATATAGGCTCTTGCCAAATCCGCAAACTGACTGTCGGTAAGACTGTCGTCCAATGTAGGATTGAGCGATATATGCAGAATAGGCTTCTCGGTGTTGCGGTTGGCAGCGAGATAACTCTCAAAAGCGAACATCGTTTGACGGACAATCCTGTCAGGGTCGTAGAGAGAATCGGTAATCATACGGTTGCCCGCTATGATGCGTGCCGTATCCTCGTTTACCTTCTGTTGGTTGTAGATGACTGCTCCGTAGAGCGAAGCACCTCTGTTGATTTTAGCCACCATATCAACCTCCGCTTTTACGGTTCAAGTGTCGTTCCTCAAACTCGCGTGTGAGGGCGATAATCTGTTTGCTCAATACTACCAACTCCAGTGTGGCTTTCTCCAGCTTGGCGACAAGGGCGAATGCCCGCTTATCCCCGAAGTTGGCTTTCACAGCTCGTACCGTCTGATTGTAGTTGTTGCCGATGGCTTGGAACTGATGGTAAAAATTCGTGAGGCGTATGTAATAATCCATAGCCGCCTTGTCGAGTTTTACCACCTTCATTTCACGGTCAAGAATCATTGCTTTTATAAATCTTGCCTTGTATTTAAGACCAGACTTTGCAAACCGCAATTCAAATTGTCCGTTCTCTTCTGCATTTAGTTTAATGCCGTAACGATACACAGCGGGATCCTTTTTAGGTCGCCTTCCCGTTACATCTCTTCTTGTTTGTCTCTTGTCATTTGCCATAACTTTACATTTAATTGGTTACTAACTTCCGCTATGGATTCACGACTTTGGAGTGAATCCTTCCCCGAGCCGTCAGGCGAGCGGCAAGTTGTTTTGGGGTTGCCCGAATCGTTTCGGGCTGCCCAAAACACAACTTGCTATGTTCGCTTGAACATGAATTTTCCTTCGTAAAATTGGCTATCGCCGTTCCCCTCAGAGAGAAGCATCCGAAAGCTCCGTTCATCGTGCGTTCATAGACCTTTCGGGTGCAAAGTTAGATAGATGTATTCTATTGATAAATAGCGAGTTATATGCAATGTGATGACATCTGATGACATGTGTAGTCGGAGGCTTGACGACATAGTGATTATTCCAATTTTTCGCTATTTCTTTGCGTCAGAAATGGTGCAACAAACCAATAATTGATTGCCCGATTAAGCGATTAACGAATGGTGAAATTGTGAGAGTAAGCAAGCAAATGATTATTGCATTATTGGATTGTTGCAACAAACAAAGGTTGGCTTATTGGTTGGTGAGCACAATGTCACCATATCACCAAGCAACCAACAAACCAAGCAATAGACCTATAATACATTATTGTTGAACATTTAATTTTTTTACAGTCATGAAGAAAAAATCAGTATTCGTTGCAGTAAGCAACCAGAAAGGCGGAGTCGGTAAAAGCACAATGTTGGTAGCCCTTGCCAGTCTCCTGAATTATACGATGGATAAGAGTGTAGCCATCGTTGATTGTGACGCTACCCAGCGTAGTCTCTTTAATCTTCGTGAGAGAGACAAAGAGATGGTAGAAAGGAACAAGAGGTATATGACGCTTCTTGAAGAGCAAAGACTCCGTGGATGTAAGATTTATCCCATCAAGAGAGTCAAGCCCGAAGATGCTCGTGCTGCCGCAGGAGAGTTTGCCAAAACCGGAGAGTATGACATCATTTTTATAGACCTTCCAGGCTCTATGGATGTTCCAGGAGTTTTGCAGACCATCTTCAATGTGGATTATGTATTGACTCCCATTGCTGCCGACAACTTTGTGATGGATAGCAGTTTCAGCTTCGCAAGCAGTGTAGTGAGATTCTTGGCAGAAAAGAAAGGCATTCCTCTGAAGGACATCTATATGTTCTGGACGAAGGTAAAGCGAAGGAGCAATGTGGAGGTACTCAAGAACTATTCGGAGTTGATGGAGAAGACAGGATTAAAAGTACTGAAATCAAGTATCCCAGAACTTTGTCGATACGAGAAGGAGTTATCGATGTCGTCCCGTACCTATTTCCGTTGCTCGCTGTTGCCTCCTCCTGCGGGACAGCTCAAAGGAAGCGGATTGCAGGAATTGGCCAATGAACTTCTTGAAATACTTAAACTGAAATAACTATGGCAAAGAAGAGTGTAAAAGTTGATGAGGATCGTATAAGAGGGTATATGGCAGGGCGGGAACCGGATGAGGTTTCTAAGGATGATAGTGTCGTAAAGAATATTCTGGATGAAGCTATAATCGTCGAGGAGGAACCCATTGAAGAAGTTGTGCAAGAAAAACCCAAGCCCCGCAAAAAACGGGAAGAGAGTAATTATAGGCAGAAATACTTGATGAATACACCTCTGTCGGGCCGTATTCAAGTGTATCTGAATCGTCAGTTATATGACCAGATAAAGAACTTTCTCCCTGTGATTGCCCCTGAGACCAGCATAGCAAGCTATATCAGTAATATTATAGCGGAGCATATAGAACTTAACATTGAGGAGATAACTCAACTTTATAAAGAAAGATTTTCACCACCTAAAATTTAATGATTATGGAAACAATTTTATACTTATCAATAAAGACTGTATCAGTTGTCTTTATTCTATACAAGGTATGGAATATGATTTTTAGTAAACGAATGGAAAACTTCTGGGATATGCTACACAACTGGGCACGTATAGCCCGTATCAGATTGTGGAAGTATCGAAAGAAACGGATAGCGGAGAAAGCGAGAAGGGCCAGACGAAAAGCGATAATGCAAAAACCGCTGTTACCAAAGGAGCAATTGGTAGATAAAACATCTCAACAGGCACCGTTATCAACATCAGAGATTACGGCTATGTTAGAGAAAGTTGCCCAAAGATTTGAAGATGATCATGAGGATGAACCATTGCAGTTACCCGTAGAAGAAAAGCCTAAGCCTAAAATTAAGCCTGTGGTTTTTGATGACCCGAATGAGGTTATGGGAAAGTCCAATATCATCTATTATGAAGACCCTGAAGTCGCTCGCAAGACTCCGACACGCTCAATAGAGTTGAAGCAGGTTGAGTTACCTGTTGATGAGGATGTCAATCCGGAAGATGTAGAGGATAATTTTGTACCGCAGAAAAGATTGTCGCAAGAGGATATAAAAGAATTGATGTCTTCCGAGTCTATTCCTGATCCGGATTTTTCGGGAGCCTGTACTTTTGAAGAGTTGGGTAATGTGGCAGATGTCTTATTGAATAGGACTACAGATAAGGAAAAGATTATGGACGCCGCAGAGACCTTATATAAACTTCAAGATTCCGATATCTATCATTTTTACACTGCATCTATCAGTACGGAAAAGCAGGTGGATAGATTGCTCAAGGATAATCTTGATGGTGCAGGTCGTAGGCTGAATGGTAAGCAATCAGAGCGTATTGCGGTTGATTGGAATAAATTTATGTAATATAGCTTCTTTTTTCATTCTGCGAATTTTTAATGTTGGCTGGCACTCCGATGTGAATCGGGGTGTCAGTGTTTTTATAAGTATTCAGCTATTCCAATTAACAAGTAAGGCAAGTATCGTAAAGCCTTGCGCTTTATGATTCTTGCCTTGCTATTAGTGAATTAAATAAGATTTATTTGTTAAGCAACCACTCTGTAGCAGGAACAACATTTATGGTGTAACCATCCTCCTCAATTGTTTCTTGTTCTTCAAATGTTACAAGCGTAAGATTATTGCACTTTAGTTTCTTGGCTGCATTCTTCAAACCTCTAATCTCTCTATTGCGTGTCTTTTCAGTAGAGATATCGTATGATACCTGTATTAACTCTTGTACATTGCCATCTTTTGCTATAACAAAATCAACTTGCGAAGATGTTTCCTTATAGTAGAAAACATCACAAAAGAGTGGCTTATAGCGACGCATCAGCTCAATGCATACTATATTCTCCAACTTCCAGCCGAGGTTTTCCAATGAGAAATTATCCTCGCGTTCAGTGACAAATGCAGTATCCACTACATAAACCTTTTCGTTTCTTACCCGATCTTTACTTTTATATGAGAAACGATTTACTCCTACCAATAGAAAAGCCTCTTTAAGGTAGGAATAATAGTTCTCAGCCGTATGATTTGATACTCCAAATAATTCTCCTACCGTTTTTGCGACAAATTCCTGACAATAATTATCGGCAAGATAAGCTGCGATTCTTCGTAATGCTTCCACATTGCGAACTTTGAAACGTTTTGCTATATCATTCTTGATGATGGCATCCAATAATCCGTTAATATAACCTCTACGATTACTTTCATTGAACAATTCCGGGAATCCGCCTTGTAGAAGATATTCATGTAGGGTACTTTTGCGAATACCCTTCGCTTTTGTTGATAGCGAAGTGGTATCTATCTTTTTCATTGTACAATACTCGGAGTATGAGAAAGGATAGAGTTCTACCTTATTATTTCTTCCTGTCAGATGTGTACTTAATTCCTTACTGAGTAATTTAGAATTAGAACCTGTAATAAATAGATGCATTTTCTGGCGAAGCAATCGATTGACAAACAATGGCCAGCTTTCTATATTCTGTATCTCATCAAGGAACAGGTATTTGAACTCTCCATAAGTCATATATAATGCTTCAAGCAAATGGTCTAAATCACTTGCCTCCATATCCTCCATTCGGTCATCATCAAAGTTTACATAGGCAAAGTCAATCCCCTTTTGCTTAAGGAACATTTCGCATAATGTTGATTTTCCACATCGTCTGACACCTATCACCACCTGAGCTCGATTGCTCTTTAAGTCAAGTTGTGATTCTTCAGGACGTGGGCACAACTCCGAGTAATCATTCGCTAGCAACTCCTCACGCTGGTCTGCTACTATTGATAGTAATGTCTGAGTATTCATAATTCATATTACTTTACTGCAAAAATAATTCTATTTCCATAAAACAGCAAATTTTCCGTAATCTATTTCCATAAATAATGCGATTTGTTTATTTCTATTTCCATAAATAGTGCAAATTATCATTTTCTATTTCCATAAATTCACTCTTCGGTACAAAATCTATTTCAAATTTGGCACATCATTTATAACTCCTCACGACCTCTTTTCACCCCAAAATCCACCCTTCAAAACGCCCCAACTATGACATCTGATGACACGTTATGACGTGTATAGACCGATTTGAAAATCAATGGATTAAGTGCTATATATTCGCAGTCGAAATCACTTTTTGTATAACTAAAAAACATTTCGACGTATGAAGAAAAAAGTATTATTCGCAGCAGCATTTATGCTTGCAACAGTAGGTGCTTACGCACAGGGTAACGGTATCGCAGGTATCACCGAGGCTACCAACATGGTAACATCGTATTTTGATCCGGGTACCAAGTTGATTTATGCAGTGGGAGCCGTAGTCGGTCTCATCGGTGGCGTGAAGGTCTATTCGAAGTTCTCTTCGGGCGACCCCGACACCTCGAAGACCGCCGCCTCTTGGTTCGGCGCCTGTATCTTCCTGATTGTAGCCGCCACTATTCTCCGTTCATTCTTCCTCTAATATGGCGGTCTATCAAATTAACAAAGGGATTGGTCGTAGCCCCGAGTTCAAGGGGCTACGCAGCCAATACCTCTTCATCTTCGCCGGCGGTCTGCTCGCCATACTCATAGCCTTTATGGTGCTGTATATGGCAGGAGTAAACCAATGGATATGTATCGCACTGGGAGTCATCTCCGCTTCGGTACTTGTCTGGGCGACCTTCCACCTCAATGCCAAGTATGGCGAGTGGGGTTTGATGAAGATGCAGGCTGCACGGAACCATCCCCGCTACATCATCAACCGCAAGCGATTCTTGCGATTGACAATTCCTAACCTCAAAAACAGAAAGTCATGAGAAATGTAATGAAAGCAGCTACCATCGAAAGCAAGTTCCCGATTCTGTCGGTTGAGCACGACTGCATCATCAGCAAGGATGCCGACATCACGGTCTGCTATCGTGTGGAACTTCCCGAACTCTTCACCGTCACACAGGCGGAGTATGAGGCGATACACTCGGCATGGGCCAAGGCGGTAAGGGTCTTGCCGAACTACAGTATCGTGCATAAGCAGGACTTCTTCATTGAGGAGAGCTACACCCCCGAGTTGCAAAAGGAAGACCTCAGTTTCCTCAGCCGCTCCTTTGAGCGTCACTTCAACGAGCGTCCTTACCTAAAGCACTACTGCTACCTGTTCCTTACTAAGACCACCAAGGAGCATAGCCGCACGACCAGCAGTTTCAATGCCCTTACCCGTGGCTTCATCATTCCGAAGGAGATGCAGGACAAGGAGGCGGTAAGCCGATTTTTGGAGTGTTGCGAGCAGTTCGAGCGTATCATCAACGACAGCGGATTCATCACGCTCACCCGTCTTACGGGCGATGAGATTACAGGCACAGAGTCAACTGCGGGCATCATCGAGAAGTATTTCTCGCTCTCGCAGGAGGACACCACCTGCTTGCAGGACATCGCCCTCGGAGCTGGCGAGATGAAGATTGGCGACAACTACCTCTGCCTGCATACGCTCTCCGATCCCGAAGACCTGCCGACAAGCGTGGCTACCGACAGCCGTTACGAGCGTCTCTCAACAGACCGTAGCGATTGCCGCCTCTCGTTTGCCGCACCTATCGGGGTGTTGCTCACCTGCAACCACATCGTAAACCAGTATCTCTTCATCGATGACTCTGCGGAGATGCTGCGTAAGTTCGAGCAAACAGCACGCAATATGCACTCGCTATCGCGTTACAGTCGCTCCAACCAGATTAACCGCGAGTGGATTGAGGAGTACCTGAACGAGGCACACAGTCAGGGGCTGACAGCTATCCGTGCCCACTGCAATGTCTTCGCGTGGAGCGACGACAGGGAACGCCTGAAGCGTGTGAAGAACGATGTAGGCAGTCAGCTTGCCCTGATGGAGGCCAAGCCCCGACACAATACGGTAGATACACCTACGCTTTTCTGGGCTGCTATCCCCGGCAATGCAGGAGATTTCCCTGCCGAGGAGTCCTTCTACACCTTTATCGAGCAGGCACTATGCCTCTTCATCGAGGAGACCACAGGACAGGATTCACTCTCTCCGTTCGGTATGCGTATGGTGGACCGCTTGACGGGCAAGCCTATCCATCTGGATATTTCGGATTTGCCTATGAAGCGTGGTATCATCACCAACCGCAACAAGTTCATCCTCGGTCCTTCGGGCAGTGGAAAGTCCTTCTTTACCAACCATATGGTAAGACAGTACTACGAGCAAGGTACGCATGTGTTGCTTGTCGATACGGGTAACTCTTATCAGGGGTTGTGCAACCTTATCAATGCCCGTACAGGTGGCGAGGATGGTATCTACTTTACCTACGAGGAGAGTGATCCGATAGCCTTCAATCCTTTCTATGTCGAGGACGGTGTGTTCGACATTGAGAAGAAGGAGTCCATCAAGACACTTATCCTCACGCTGTGGAAAAGGGACGATGAGCCACCGACGAGAGCCGAGGAGGTGGCGCTCTCCAATGCGGTGAATCTTTTCTTGGAGCGTATTCGTGCCGACAAGAGCATCAAGCCCTCGTTCAACACCTTCTATGAGTTTATCCGTGACGAGTATCAGGAGATACTTAAAGAGAAGCGTACACGCGAGAAGGACTTCGATGTATGGGGATTCCTCAATGTCTTGGAGCCTTACTACAAAGGTGGCGAGTATGATTTCCTACTGAACTCCGACAAGCAGCTGGACCTCTTGAACAAGCGGTTTATCGTCTTTGAGTTGGATAACATCAAGGACAATAAGGTACTCTTCCCGATAGTGACCATCATCATTATGGAGACCTTCATCAACAAGATGCGTAGGCTGAAAGGTATCCGCAAGATGATACTCTTGGAGGAGGCTTGGAAAGCCATCAGCAAGGAGGGCATGGCCGAGTACCTGAAGTACCTCTTCAAGACCGTGCGTAAGTTCTTCGGTGAGGCCATTGTGGTGACGCAGGAGGTCGAGGACATCATCTCTTCCTCTATCGTCAAGGGTACCATCATCAACAACAGCGACTGCAAGATTCTTCTCGACCAGCGTAAGTATGTGAACAAGTTCGATGAGATACAGACTCTTCTCGGTCTTACCGACAAGGAGCGTGCACAGATTCTCTCCATAAATCTCTCCAATGCTCCCGGCAGGAAGTACAAGGAGGTGTGGATAGGTCTTGGCGGAGCACAGTCGGGAGTCTATGCCACGGAGGTATCTCCCGAAGAATACTACTGCTACACCACCGAGGAGACCGAGAAATTGGAGTTGCATCTGCTTACCGAGAAGTTGGGCGGAAATATCGAACTCGCCATCAAGCAGCTTGCCGAGAGCAAACGAAGTAAGTAACCCTTTTTATCAACCATTAAACATTTGAAGTATGTACAGTAACTTAAAATCAGACGAAAAAAGACGCCAGGAGGTCATCTCGTGCCTCTATTGGTCACTGATGCAGAATTGGAATATTCCGCAGTCGATGCAGGATTACTTCGGACTTACGGAAGATTACCGTCTGTATCATCAGTTGGAGGATATGGATCCTGCAATCTATCGGCAGAAAAGAGCAACGGGAGAGATACCCGATGTGCTTGAGGTGGATGCAAGGCTGACACGATCCGTGGAGAAGATCTTCGAGAGTATCTGTGAACGTCCTCCCGTGCCTTATCTCAATAAACTGAACGATGAGTTGGAGAAGTTGGGGCAGATTGCACATTTCCCCGACAATGTTCACGACACCATCCATATCCGTCCCGACTTCCTTGCCAAGTACGGTATTGACAGGAAGGCTTCTTCGGAAGAGTGTTCCGCCAAGGCTGAAAAGGCATATCGGGAACTCGATGCCCGATTTGTCAGAATGACAGGCAGAAGACCTTATGCAGATGAGCTTTTCAACGGAATGAAGAAGAGGCAGAGCGACTCTTCCGAGGAGAGACCGTCCAGAAAGCAGCATATCCGGCATAAGCCTAAATCTAAAGGTCGCAAGATGGGACTGTGATTTCAGTAAGACAATGATTAAGTATTCACCCTTTAATTCGTAACAGTATGAGATTGAAAATTTTTATGCTCTGTCTGGTGGCTCTCTTTGTCAGCCAGACATCGAGGGCGCAGTGGGTGGTGACAGACCCCGGCAACCTCGCACAAGGCATCATCAATGCCACGAAGAACATCGTGCATACATCCTCTACGGCAAGTACGATGATTCAGAACTTCCAGGAGACAGTAAAGATCTATAAGCAGGGCGTGTGACACGAAAAGTTACACAAATGACTGTTTAACAGAGGATAGTCCATCGTGTATGGAAGCCGGAGTTTAAACCTGCTGTTCCGTCAGCAGTAGCCTACGGGCGCGTGCATTACAAGCAATTGTTTTGTACGAAGCCGCCCGGACAAAGTAGCCCGCCGCAAGGAAAGCGGAAGCCGTGAGGCAGACGCAATTATCGCCAGCATCAGGCGGTTAGGGAGCGAGGCTGAGTGATATGGCTAACGTAAGTGAACTGTCATTGACGCATCGTAAGGTATGAAACAAGCTAAAGATGCTATAAGGCTTGAACCAAAAGGTAAGCAGCCGGATAACCTCGAACCTTGTGGGGTTACACGGACACAAGCGCTGCCGGTGTATAGACAGAGCCTAAGTCATTCGATGTCATTTATGTAAAACGTGGTAAGCCCGTATCTCTCCTGTTTAAGGACAGGTAAGTGAGCCGCAAGGCAAACCGAATGGGGTGCGGGTATAGGATTGCGGAAAAAGCGAATGCCCTTCTGTAATGGAATGGATAGGAGTTTCAATGTTACTCCACGGGAAACCGGGCAGACTTCCGCATTAGGTAACTCTTTACAAGAAACTTGTTGAACTTTTTAAAGGAGGAAAGCAAATGAACGAGATGAAAAGATCGTGTGCACCTACTGACCGACAGCCGCACTGGGAGAATATCGACTGGGACAAATGCGACCGGGAGGTTAGAAAGCTGCAAGCACGTATTGTAAAGGCTCAAAAGGAAGGTCGCTACGGCAAGGTCAAATCCTTGCAGTGGCTGCTGACCCACTCGTTCACGGCCAAAGCTCTGGCTGTGAAACGGGTAACTTCCAACAAAGGGAAGAATACATCGGGAGTGGACAAGGTATTATGGTCTACTCCTGCTGCCAAGGCGAATGCCATTCGTGTGTTGAGAAGGCGGGATTACAGACCCATGCCTTTGAAACGGGTAAACATTCGCAAGAGCAACGGGAAATTACGCCCGTTGGGAATACCCACGATGAAAGACAGAGCCATGCAGGCATTGTATCTCATGGCATTAGACCCCGTAGCAGAAACTACTGCGGACAACCATTCCTACGGATTCCGCAAAGAGAGGTGCACGGGTGATGCCATCCATCAATGCTACATCAATCTGTCCAAAGAATCATCGCCGCAGTGGGTTCTGGAGGGCGACATTAAAGGATGCTTCGACCACATCAGCCATGAATGGCTGCTCAACAATATCCCGATGGATAAAGTGATGCTCCGGAAATGGCTTAAAAGCGGTTTTGTATTCAACAAACAGCTCTTTCCCACCGAAGAGGGTACTCCCCAGGGAGGTATCATATCGCCGACTCTTGCGAACATGACGCTTGACGGCCTGCAAGCAATGCTCGAAACCAGATTTCAGAGAATTGATTTGTATGGGCCCCGAAGAACGTATTATCCGAAAGTGCATCTTATCCGCTACGCAGATGACTTCATCGTCACCGCTCAACGTAGGGATATGTTGGAACAGGAGGTCATGCCGATGATCAAAGAGTTTCTTCAAGCCCGGGGGCTTACCCTGTCAGAAGAGAAGACGAAGATAACTCACATTGAAGATGGCTTTGACTTTCTGGGCTTCAATATTCGGAAGTACAAGGGCAAGCTCCTCATTATGCCGTCTAAGGAAAGCCAAAAGAGATTCCAGCAGAAAGTAAATGAGATCGTCAATTCTCACAAAACAATCCCGCAGGAATCACTCATCAGACTTCTTAATCCGGTCATAACCGGGTGGGCGAACTATTACCAACACGTCGTGTCAGGCAGGATTTTCCAGAAGATGGACTTCCACATCTACCAGAAACTTTTGCAATGGTCGCTCCGGCGACATCCGGCGAAAGGGAAATGGTGGGTAGTCGAAAAGTATTTCCACAGACACCGGGGCAGGACATGGGTTTTTGCCGCACCTTTCGACAAGGAGGGCAGAATGGAACTGTTCCCGATCAAGTGGCTGACGGATACTAAAATTACCCGTTATGCAAAGCTGAAATGCGATGCCAATCCCTATGATCCGGAATGGCGGGAGTATTTCGAGAGGCGGGAAACCCGCTTGATGCTCCAGTCTGCGAAAGGCAGAAACACGATTGTCAGAATCTGGAAACGCCAACAGCGCAGATGTCCCTGCTGCGGGGAACCCATAACCCGGAATACCCCTTGGAGGGTTTCCGAGAAAATGGTAAACGGACATGCCGAGCGAACGCTTGTGCATAACCACTGCGGCAGATTTAATGTCAAACCCTTTAACAAAGAAGAATATGAGCCGGTTTCATAACAGAAACTTTGAGTTGCTTGAGCCGTATGATGCGAAAGTATCATGTACGGTTCTTAGAGGGGAAAGCATCCGCAAGGATGCCGACCTACTCGACAAGGAGTACTACGATGCTCTGAAGAAGGTGAAGAACCTTGTCCGCGATGCACGCAAGGTACAGCAGACAATCCTGCTTGTAGGCGACATCACCGACATCTATGTGAACAGCTTCGAGCGTATGCTCAACGACCCCTACTTCACGGTGGAGGAACTCAGTGCCATCGCTCTGGGCTATACCAAACTGCTCGAAGAGAGTGCCCACCTCTTGAATGACCTTAAATCTGTGGTCAATGAGAACGGGCTCTCGATGAGCGACAAGGACCGCATGGATATCATCGACAAGTGTTACAGCGAGATGCTCCAATACCGTGGGCTTGTGCAGTATTACACCAACAAGAACATCGGGGTGTCTTACCTCAGAGCGAAGAAGCAGAACGATGTTGACCGTGTGATGTCCCTCTACGGCTCGCCGAGTGAACGCTATTGGTAAACCTGAAATCCTACGACTATGGTACTATTAGCAGTAAACTTTGACAATCTACATCAGATACTCCAGAGTCTGTATGTGGATATGATGCCCCTCTGTTCGCAGATGACGGGTGTCGCCAAAGGACTTGCCGGATTGGGTGCTCTCTTCTATGTCGCCTATCGTGTCTGGCAGTCATTGGCAAGAGCCGAGCCTATAGATGTCTTTCCGCTCCTGCGTCCCTTTGCTCTCGGACTGTGTATCATGTTCTTCCCGACCTTGGTGTTGGGTACGCTCAACAGCGTAATGTCGCCCATCGTGACGGGAACGCACAGAATCCTTGAAACGCAGACCTTCGATATGAACGAGTATCGCAGGCAGAAGGACAAGCTGGAGTTTGAGGCGATGAAACGCAATCCCGAAACGGCCTACCTCGTGGATAAGGAGTCCTTTGACAACAAGCTCGATGAGTTGGGAGCGTTGGATGCGATTGAGGCTTGCGGAATGTATGTGGACCGTGCGATGTACAATATGAAAAAGGCTGTTCAAAACTTCTTTCGTGAACTATTGGAACTGATGTTCAATGCCGCAGCCCTTGTCATAGACACGCTGAGAACATTCTTCCTCATCGTCCTCTCGATACTCGGACCCATATCCTTTGCGATATCCTGTTGGGACGGCTTCCATGCCTCACTCACGCAGTGGTTTGTCCGATACATAAGCATCTATCTGTGGCTACCTGTGAGCGACCTTTTCAGCAGCGTGCTTGCACGCATACAGGTATTGATGCTACAGAAGGACATCGAGCAGTTGTCCGATCCCAACTTCATCCCTGACGGGTCGAATGCGGTCTATATCACCTTCCTCATTATCGGCATCATCGGATATTTCACCATTCCGACAGTGGCCAACTGGATAATCCAGGCAGGCGGCGGTGCAGGTAACTATGGCAGAAATGTGGCACAGACAGCAAGCCGCACAGGAAGCATCGCAGCAGGTGCGACAGGTGCCGCCATCGGTAACATCGCAGGAAGATTACTTAAACGATAACCTATTAAACAGTATTCAAATGGAATTCAAATCACTTAAAAATATCGAGACAGGCTTCAGACAGATACGCTTCTTCGGCATTGCCTACCTCTTTGTCTGTGCTTCGCTTGTTGGCTTCTCGCTTTGGAAGGCATACAGCTTTGCCGAGGCACAACGACAGAAGATATATGTCCTTGACGAGGGCAAGTCGCTGATGCTGGCTCTCTCGCAGGACTTGGAGCAGAACCGTCCTGTGGAGGCAAGGGAGCATGTAAAGCGTTTCCACGAACTATTCTTCACGCTTGCACCCGACAAGAGTGCCATCGAGGGTAACATCCAGAGGGCAATGTTTCTGAGTGACCGCTCGGCATACGAGCACTACAGCGACCTTGCAGAGCAGGGATATTACAACCGTATCATCTCGGGCAATGTATCGCAGCGTATCGAGGTGGATAGCATAAACTGCAACTTCAACCACTATCCCTACGAGGTGGTGACATACGCAAGGCTATCCATCATCCGCGAGAAGAGTATCACCGAGCGTAGCCTTGTGACCAAAGGGCGACTTCTCAACTCCACACGCAGCGACAACAATCCTCACGGATTCATCTTCGAGGCGTTCCGTGTGGTGGAGAACAAGGACCTGAGAGTCTATGACAGATAACCCAATTATTCACCATTAACATTTACAGCGATGAAAAAGTACATTCAGAGAATCAAGGATTCAATCAACAAGTCTTGGAACAACAAGACATCGAAGACCAAACGCCTTATCATCTACGGCCTCCTGCTGGCATATATGGGATTTGCCCTCTATGTAATCTTTATGCCTGCTCCCGATTACAGGTATGAGGAGTATGTCAGAAGTGAGCCGCCTGCCACCAATCTGATTATCGAGGAGGAGGCAACTCCTGCCGACAGCCTCTCGGATGAGAAGATACGGGAGATGGAAGAGTTCTTTAACCAATTTAATTCTGAGAACTATGAGTAACGATGCTAACGCTCTGAAAAGAAAGGAGCAAATCAAGAAAATTCTTGTGTATGGCGGAATGGTTATGCTATGCCTTGTGTCATTCTACTTCATCTTCAAGCCATCAAAGGAGCAGGTGCAGGCTGAACACCAGAAGGTAGGCTTCAACGCCGAACTTCCCGATCCGCGAGGTGCAGGCATCGAGGCTGACAAGATTGCCGCCTACGAACTGGAGGATATGCGTGTCAAGCAGGAGCAGAAGATGCGTACCCTTGAGGACTTCACGGCAATGACCCCCGATGACGAGGAGGAAGAGGTGGTCGAGATACCCGAAGAGTCAAAATACACAAGTGGTGTCGGTAGCGGTTCATCCTATCGTAGTGGCAGCACTCGGAGCAATTCGTTCTCCACATCCACATCTGCTTACAATGACATCAACGCTACGCTCGGTAGTTTCTACGAAGAGCCGCGTGAGGATCCCGAAAAGGAGGCTCTGAAAGCGGAGCTTGAGGAGCTGAAGCAGTCGATGGCACAACAGCAGAACAGCCAACCGACATATGCCGACCAGGTGGCACTCTTGGAGAAGTCATACGAGCTTGCAGCGAAGTATATGCCTGGCAATACAGCCGCCACCTCCGAGGGCGCAGCTGAGGAGGTGGAGACTACCACGCGAAGCGGCAAGGCGAAGGCACAGCCCGTAGGTCATGTAACGACTCCCGTTGTGTCGGCACTCGCTCTGCCTATGAGCGACTCGGTGATGATAGCACGGATGGCACAATCCGTAGGCGGTGGCTTTCACACTGCGGTAGGCGAAGCATCGAAGCAGACAGCACGGAACACCATCAAGGCGTGCGTGCATGGCGACCAGACCATAACGAGCGGTCAGAGTGTAAGGCTCAGGCTCATGGAGGATATGCGTGTCGGGAAGCATGTACTGCCACGAAACACCCTTATCACGGGAGAAGGCAGCATCAAAGGAGAAAGGCTCGACATCGAGATTCTTCAGGTGGAGCATAACGGAACAATCATCCCCGTAGAACTTACCGTCCACGACAATGACGGACAGGCAGGAATCTTCATCCCCGGCTCCATGGAAGCAAGTGCGGCAAAGGAGATGGCGGCAAATCTGGGGCAGAACCTCGGAACAAGCATATCCATCACCAACCAGTCTGCCGGAGACCAACTGCTATCCGAAGTAGGTCGCGGTGCCATACAGGGAGTGTCGCAGTATATCTCCAAGAAGATGCGTGAAGAGAAGGTACACCTCAAATCAGGATATACCCTGATGCTTTATCAAAATAATCAATAACCTATTAAAACATTAAAGACATGAAAAAGATTTTTGTAATGCTTGCCCTCACGATGGGCGTTGTAAGTGCCAATGCACAGTCGGTTGATTCAACCGCAGTAACTAACACGGTAGCCGGTGATGTTACCCTCACAGCGGACATCTATCCGCAGCAGGAGGATGGCGACATCTATCACGGGCTGACAAAGAAGCTGACCTTTGACCGTATGATTCCTCCTTACGGCTTGGAGGTGACATACGACAAAACCACCCACATCATCTTCCCTGCGGCAGTACGCTATGTGGATCTCGGTTCACCTAACCTTATTGCAGGCAAGGCTGACGGCTCGGAGAATGTGATTCGTGTGAAGGCTACGGTCAAGAACTTCCGTGATGAGACCAATATGTCGGTGATTACCGAGAGTGGCAGTTTCTACACATTCAATGTGAAGTACTCGGATGAGCCTCTGCTCTTGAATATCGAGATGAAGGACTTTATTCACGATGGCAGTGAGGTGAACCGTCCCAACAATGCTCTCGACATCTACTTGCAGGAGTTGGGCAGTGAGTCACCGAAGTTGGTACACCTTATCAGCAAGGCTATCCACAAGGACAACAAACGCCACATCAAGCACATCGGCAGCAAGGCTTTCGGTATCCAGTATCTGTTGCGTGGACTATACACTCACAATGGCTTGCTCTACTTCCATACGCAGGTGAAGAACACATCGAATGTACCATACGAGGTGGACTTTGTGACCTTCAAGATTGTGGATAAGCAGGTGATGAAGCGTACAGCCATTCAGGAGCAAGTCATCTTCCCTCTGCGTGCATACGATTATGCCACAACCGTTGCGGGCAACAAGGATGAGCGTACCGTGTTCGTGTTCGACAAGTTCACCATCCCTGCCGACAAGGTGCTTGTGGTGGAGATGCACGAGAAGAGCGGTGGCAGACACCAGACCTTCACCGTGGAGAGTGAGGACATCGTAAGAGCAAAGGTAATCAATGAACTTAAAGTGAAGTAACCATGAAAAAGTATCTGTTTCTACTTGTCGCAGTCGTATCGCTTGCCCTGTCATCAGGGCAGGCATACGCCCAGCGTTATCTCCCGAAGATGATGGGTGTGGAACTCAGAGGTGGCTTTGTCAACGGCTCGAAATCTCTGCTCAACTACTACACGGGAATAGCGATGTCGGGATATACCAAGAAGGCTAACCGCTGGGTGGTGGGTGCAGAGTATCTGCTCAAGAACTACGACTATCGCGGCACATCTGTACCGCGTGCCCAGTTCACAGCCGAGGGCGGTTACTACCTGAAGTTCCTATCGGATCCTACAAAGACCTTTTTCCTCTCCATCGGCGGCTCTGCATTGGCAGGCTACGAAACGGTGAATTGGGGCGACAGGCTACTACACGATGGCTCTACGCTGCTTGCCAAGGATGCCTTAAAAGTTATTTTCCTATATGATGGTTTGCGGTGCCATGATGACCGCAGTATTGGGCTTCACATCTTGCGAGGATGACCTCGATGTTCAGCAAGCCTATCCTTTTACAGTTGAGACAATGCCCGTTCCCAAGCGATTGGTACAGGGCGAGACAGCGGAGATACGCTGCGAGATTGTGCGTGAAGGGCATTTCTCGGATACTCGCTACACAATCCGTTACTTCCAGCCCGATGGCGAGGGTACATTGAGAATGGATGACGGTATGGTGTTGCTACCTAATGACCGTTATCCGCTGGACAGAGATGTGTTCCGCTTGTACTACACTTCGGAGTGTGAGGACCAGCAGACGATAGATGTCTATTTCGAGGATAACCACGATCAGGTATATCAGCTCACTTTCACATTCAACAACGAGGCAAAAGAGGAAGAGGATACCACAGAGGGTAACACGATTACTCCCATAGGAACTATCGTCTCTCCAATCAACATCAATCCTTAAACAAAGGTGGCAGGCACTCGCTTGTCGGGTGTCTGCCGCTATAACCAATCACTAAAAGAGAATCTATGAGAATAAAGTTAATGATTATATGTCTGACTCTGCTTTGCGGATATGCCAAGGCACAGACACGATGCGGTGACTCTTCACCACCACTACCAAAAGAGATTTCAGCGGAACTGTTCGATAAGGCGGTAGCACTTATCAAGGAGTTTGAGGGGTGGCACGACCATACTAAATGGCCATACATCGGTTACGGGCATAAACTGCTTCTACACGAGAACTTGACAGCAGACATTACTGAAGCACAGGCCGATTCGTTGCTGAGAGCCGACCTATTGGAGCGATATAAGTATTTCCGACAATATGGGAAAGATGCTCTGCTACTGACGGTTTTGGCTTACAATGTCGGCCACAGCAGATTGTTGGGATATGGTAAACGCCCGAAGAGTAACCTTATCAAGAAAATCGAGTCCGGCGACAGGGATATTTACGAGGAGTATATCTCGTACCGTTGCTACAAGGGCAAGCCTATCCCCAGCATCGAACGCCGCAGAAAAAGAGAGTTTCAATTGCTGTATATCCCGTAGCCGTTATTTAAAGAGCCTTCCCTTAAGCAATTGAGAGAAGGCTCTTATTGTAAAACAAAGATTAATTGAATATACTATGGTATCTATAAAATTAAAGTTCAGACCCTCAACTATTGAGGGGAAAGCAGGTAGTCTATACTACCAAGTGATTTATATGCGAAAGGTTCGGCAAATTGCAACGAACTTCCGAATTACCCAAAGTGAATGGAATCCTGAGTTGGAAGATCTTATCATTAAGGATGATGACTCGTCTCGTGTAAATTATTTGCAGTATATGCAAAATCATATAGAATACGACAAGAAGTGTTTCAATCGTATTGTAAAGAAATTGACCATCTCAGATTCTCCATTTACCGTTGACACGATTGTAGATGAGTTTCATAAGCAATCATTTGAAATAACCTTGTTTTCGTATATGGAGAAAATGATTGCTAAACTCTGGAGACAAGGACAACATCGCACAAGTGAAACATATCAAGCGACTCTTAACAGTTTTAGGAAGTTTAGAGAAGGTGTAGATGTTTGTTTTGATGATATTGATTCGGAAATGCTTATTTCGTATGAGTATCATTTAAGAGCGAAGGAATTGGCTCCCAATACAATCTCTTTCTATATGAAACGCTTGCGTGCGGTATATAATAATGCTGTGGAAGATGGCTATGTAGAGAATAAGAATCCATTTAAGAAGGTGTTTACTTCATCAGAAAAGACTGTAAAGAGAGCTATTCCGTTGAAGTTCGTTCGTAAATTGAAAGATTTGGATTTGAGCTATTCTCCATCCAAGAGTTTTGCCCGTGATATGTTCCTGTTCAGTTTCTACACACGAGGAATGGCATTTGTGGATATGGCATACTTACAGAAAAAGAATCTGAAAGATAATGTGCTTACATACCGAAGAAAGAAAACGGGACAATTACTGTCAATCCGTTGGGAGGATTGTATGGAAAACATTGTGGATCAATACTCTTCATTGAGTTCTCCATTTCTTCTCTCAATAATAAAGGAGCCAACCGGAAATACCCGAAAACAGTATCATAATGCCCTGACACTTATAAATCATAACTTAAAAGCGATTGGCAAAGAGTTAGGTTTGACTTTGCCTTTAACAATGTATGTTGCACGCCATTCGTGGGCGAGTATTGCCAGAGATGAAGGGATTCCAATATCTGTAATCAGCGAAGGAATGGGACACGATTCAGAGAGTACTACACAGATATATCTGGCCTCTTTGGAAACGCAAGTAATAGACAAAGCCAATAAGAAAATACTGAAATTATTATGAAAGCTATGATTGCTGCTTTTTAGAGGAGTTCGGGAGCGGACTCCTTTTTTGTAGAGCTTTCTATAAATAGTTAAGCAAAATGGTCAATCTCCTAACAGGAGACAATAATCCATAGTGCAAAATTACGCAAAATATTCCATTTGGGAGCATTTGAAACGGACAAAAATAAATAAAAAATAAATGTTTGTATTAAAAATCTATTGTACAATGTGGGACATGTTTAATTACACTTTAATACATTGAAGGCCAAAACATTATATTACAAATACATATGCGAAACATTCATCTCCTGTTAGGAGATGCAAAAATCATAACAATTGATGTTTAGTCACTACTGTCCCGTAAAAGTTGATAAATAGTTCTTTGAAATTATTGAAATATAGTCAATTACATGGTTTTTTGAAATGAAACGGACTTGATTTTGCAACTTTGCAGTCTAATACAAATGGCTGCTATGTTCCAAGACAAATACGTATTCTCTCAATTAACCGCTTTTCTGAACAGGACTCAGTTCAACAACTATGTTCGCAAGTATGATGGCAACCGGTATGTGAAACATTTCACTTGCTGGAATCAGATGCTTGCAATGATGTTTGGGCAACTGAGTAACCGTGAGAGCCTGCGAGACTTAATCGTTGCTTTCGAGGCGCATAGGGGCAAGCAATATCATCTTGGGTTAGGTCGTGAACCAATAGCCAAGACAACTCTTGCCACAGCCAACCAGAACCGCGATTACAGAATCTTCGAAGACTTTGCTTTCTACATGATGAAGGAAGCCTGCGAGAAGCGGACGACCAACATCCTTGACATTTCCGGAAAGAAATATGCGTTTGATTCAACAACGATTCCGTTGTGTCTTGCAACATTCCCGTGGGCAAAGTTCCGAAGCAAGAAAGGAGGGGTGAAAGCTCATGTCTTATACGACATTGAAGCACAAGTTCCTGCCTTCTATACTGTAACCACTGCCTCAAAGCATGATTCTACAGCGATGTCTTCAATGCATTATGAACCAAATGCCTATTATATATTCGACAGGGCTTATGATTCTTTTAAAGAGTTCTATAGGATACATCTTACAGACTCTTTCTTTGTTGTCAGGGACAAGACGAACTTAAAGTATAAGACAGTCAAATGGAAGCGGAGAATGCCAAAGAACATAATGACAGATGCGGAAGTGAAACTGACCGGTTATCTCTCCGGGAAGAAATATCCGGAGTCATTCAGACTCGTCCGATATTACGATGAAGAAGATGACCGTGAGCTCACTTTTCTGACGAATGCGAAACAACTTTCTGCATTGGATGTCGCCAATCTTTACAAGAAAAGATGGTTGATCGAGCTGTTCTTCAAATGGCTCAAGCAGCACCTCAAGATAAAGAAATTCTGGGGCACAACAGAGAACGCCGTCCGCATACAAATCAGTGTCGCTATTATCACATACTGTCTTGTGGCTATTGTCCAACATGATATGAAGTTGAAACGCTCTACCTATGAAGTTTTGCAAATTCTCAGCATATCATTGACAGACAAAACCCTCTTGCGTGACCTGTTCGACAAGACTAATTTCAATGATGTCAAAGATCTATATAATCCCATTATTCCGGGGCTATTTGATTAATTGTTTAACTCGTCCCATTTTAACGGGACACTAATGATGTTTAGTTAAAAATAAAAAATATGGACAGCTTCTCATTGATAGCGAATTCAGGTATTCAATTGCTGACATTCAGGCTGAAATTGAATACTCAGGATAAATTTAAAATGTGGTTCCGAGAATGGTACGACACAAGTAATGGGCAATGGAGATTGGACCTTGCTCATGAAGTTACTACCGATGATAATGTTTTGTTTTACGACAAGCACGAATTATTCGATGGAGGCTATCTGAACGACCCAACAATCGAATACGATCCTATAGAATTGCGAAATGACGGAATCAATCCTCTCAAGATTGATGATGAAATGTGCAACGGAGTCAGAGGCGAACTATATAAGTTGACTTTCTCTGACAAACATAACGCATTAAAGAATTTTGAGAATAAATGGATCCCTATTCCATACTTTTTCAAAAGAACAGAGAAGCGCTTTAAGTTTAGCCCAATGAACTGGTCTCGAGTTAAGTTTGTGCCTAGAAGTGAAGGTAAAACTGAACTTGAATACGATGTTATTCTCGCGTTTGATACAAGAGCTGGTTATTCGTCTGATGAATATAATGAGTTTCCGGTTTTCCCTGATCAGTATTGCTCTGAGATGAATTTTGCTTTGTGCGACAACGAGTTTTTCTTAATGGACTATTGTTCTCCAAAGGAGAATTGGAGCTATATTGATGAGTATATTTTCAAATTGGTTCATCCTACACTCAGCAGTGTGTCGCAAATCAAGGGCGCAAATACTCACAAGATGTCTTACATTGCATCTTACATTTTCTTGGTGAATTATTTGGCTCAAAACAAATTGTTCCCAGCTATAAAGTTGTATAAAGACCAAGATGTCGAAGTGAGAAATGTTGATATGGTAATAGATATTGGCAATTCTAGAACTACTGCATTATTGATTGAAGATAATTCGAATTTTAATCAAGTTAAGCCTTTGAGTTTAATTGATTATACGGATTTGTTACAGGAAAAAGATGACAAAGTCCGTATCCGCTCCTACAACGAACCTTTCGACATGCGTTTAGCCTTTAGAAGAGTTGATTTCGGATCCTTTGGCATTAACGATAGCAAGCAATTTGTGTATCCTAGCTTTATCAGACTTGGTCAGGAAGCAAGTGCCCTTATACATCGCGCTTGCAGTTCAGCATGGGAAGAGGAGACATTGTCGACATATTCAAGTCCTAAAAGATACTTGTGGGATAATAAGCCAAGCAAAAAGGAGTGGGAATTTTTAGTTCTTCCAGGTGAAGAATCTAACCATATACTTAATATTCGAGGCATTAGTTCCAATCTTATGAGCGATGGGCGAATCGATGTGACAGGCACTGATGGTGGGCGCTCTTCACATTACTCTAGAAGAAGCCTTATGACCTTTGCCTTCTTGGAGATGCTCTCGCAGGCTAATACCCAGATTAATAGTGAACCATATCGAATTGATGTTGGCTGGAAAACAGTTCCACGCAAGATAAAGCGAATAATTATTACTTGCCCGACCGCAATGTCCAAGATTGAGAGAGAGGCTCTTGTGAAGTGTGCTAAAGATGCAGTTACATTGTATGGCAAATTTATATACGGTAAGGGCACTCCTGTCATCGATATCATACCAGCTGTACGCTCAATGAAGGATAATGATGGCTCGTGGTATTATGATGAAGCAACATGTGCTCAACTAGTGTATATCTATGGCGAGGTAGGACATAAATACAAAGGAGTATGTAGCGAGTTCTTCAATTTGTACGGAAAGATTGTTGATGGTAATCAGCAACCTACACTTACAGTTGGCTCATTGGATATTGGAGCAGGTACATCCGATTTGATGATTAGCGAATACTCTTACACAAAAGGTGACTTAACTACCATTACCCCGGATCCAAAGTTTTACGATAGTTTCTATTTTGCAGGCGATGATATGCTCAAGGCCTTAGTCAAGAATGTGATGTTGCTTGACGAAAAGCATAGTGCTTTCCGCAAGGCTCTTCGTAGTCTTGACCCAATACAGTATAGGCAAAAGATTAAGAATTTCTTTGGCCCAGATTATAATGGTCAAACTATTGCCGATCGCATTGCAAGGCGCGATTTCAATATACAGTATTCTATCCCGTTGATGACATATTTCTTGGAGTTGGCATCAAATGATAGCTGTAGTTGTATAGTTAAGTATGACGATGTATTTAAGGTTAACCAACCTAACCAACGCGTAATAGACGACTTTAAGAGAAGGATGGGAATAGACATCACATCTCTTACTTGGGAGTACAATAAGGAGTTCGTAGCCGATATTATTTCAAAGGAGTTTGAACCACTTTTGAAGAAGATTGCCACAATGTTCTTTGCTTATTCCTGTGATGTGATTTTACTGTCAGGAAGACCGTCATCGTTACCAGCAATACGAAACATCTTCCTAAAGTACTATCCTGTATCGCCAAATCGACTTATAACTCTAAACAACTACTATGTTGGTGATTGGTATCCTTTCTGTCAAAACACTGGATATATCACCAATCCAAAGACCATAGTGGCTATGGGAGGTGTAATTGGCCATTATGCTTCCGAGTACTCCAATCTTGATAAGTTCTCCATTAATTTGGAGAAACTCAAGAGCAATCTGAAGTCTACGGTCAACTATATTGAAGCATCAAGAGATGGCCAGCCTATTGAGTACTTAATTACTCCTGATAAGTTGCAGGGAGAACTGACTGTAAGCCGAATCCCTGATATCTTAAATGTTCGTCAATTCGGCTTGACCAGTTATCCGTCAAGGGCGCTGTATTCCATTGACTTTAACTATATGAAATTGGTAAACAAAATTCGTAATAAAGCATTGGATAACGGGAATAATCCTTCAGATGCAGCTGTTCAGTCAATGGCGAATGACGAGGTAGAGGGTTTCAAAAAACGAATGCCATTTAAGATTACGATAGACCGTGATCCTGAAGATAAGGAGAATCTAACTATTAGCTCTATCGAAGATAGAAATGGAGTTGAATTGTCTGATAGCAGTATTGAGATTCACATTCAGAGTTTGGGTGTTGATGATCAGTATTGGTTGGATTCTGGAGCATTTGATTTTTAATGGTTGAATAAATTGAATTTGGCATATATGACTAAAGATATAATTACTAACCTCGAAGTTATCAAGCAATCCGTTGCTTGGGCAGATAAATACGAGAAAGACTCATTCCCACGGGAAGTGTTTAAGAATTATCGCAGAAAGCTGAGAAGAATTGGAGAAGCTCTCTCAGAGAACTGTTCTGCTGCAGCATATGGTGAGAGTCAGGTCGGAAAATCCTATCTGATGAGTAGCCTTCTGTCAACGCCTGATGCACCATTTGTTATTGAGAACGATGGCGTTCGCTATAGCTTTATTGATGAGATTAATCCTAGCGGAGGCAATAATACCAAACAGGAATCTACTGGTGTTATAACTCGTTTTACAATTAGGCAAAGTAATAAAAAGATGGCTGACTATGTGAAAATCACGAACTTGTCAGTAGTCGATATCATTCTTTTATTGGCAGACTCTTATTATAACGATGTTAAGATTAATACGGATAGTGTTATGCTTAACACTGATATAGATAATTCTCTGTCTCAAATGAAAGAATTGTGGAGCGGTAAGTCGCCGGCTCACAATATCATTACAGAGGATGATATTAGAGATATTTGTGATTATCTCAATGATATCATTGGAAATAATGCTGCAAATATTTGCAAGTCAAATTTTTGCAAAATTATTGCCCCTATTATTAGTTACGTAGCAAGCGATAACTGGGTTAATATTTTTGGCCTTATATGGAATAGTAATCCAGAGTTAAACAGATTGTTCAGTACCCTTATTAACGAGTACAAAAAATTAGACTTTTCAACTGAAGTGTATGTACCGTTTGACGCAGTCCTAAGAGATAAAGGCACATTGCTTAAGATTGATTGGCTTGATTCTGTATGTGGCATTCATAAAGAGTCTAATGATGATGTCCTTTATACGGATGTATATAATCGTGAAGGCGAACTTATTGCAAAAGATTTCAGTAAAGCATACCTCTCTGCTTTAATTGGAGAATTAACATTTGTATTGCCAGAGGAAATCGCAACAGAAAGAAAATTCCTAAAGAAAATTGATTTATTGGATTTCCCAGGTGCAAGATCCCGAGAAAAAATCAAGGAACAGCAGCTGGGAGAAGTTCTGCCTACGATTCTTCGAAGAGGAAAGGTTGCCTATTTGTTTAATAAGTACTCTCGTTCCTTGAAGATTAGTTCAGTACTCTTCTGTCATCATAATGACCAAAAGACTGAACCTACAATTGGAGCATCTATACATAATTGGATTGAGGATAACATCGGAGAAACACCTGATGTTAGAGCCAATATACTATCAAGGACTAATGGTATTGCACCTCTATTTTTGATTTGCACAAAGTTCAACATCGACCTTGAAAAAACGAAGAATGATACGCCTGAAGCAGCCTCAAAGTTAGACAACCACTGGGCAAGGTTCAATACAACAATTCCAAAAATTATTGAGCCCGAGAAGTGGCTTGATGAATGGGTGTCTCTAGGAGGCTCATTTACATCTCCTTGCTTCCAAAATGTATATTTGCTTCGAGACTTTTATTGGTCCTCTAAAAACCAAGTGTTTGACGGATATAATGAGCAAAAGGGAACTACCGAGAGTAGCGTCCATATATTCGATGAATACCCGGGATATTTTGACGATTTGAGAGAAAGTTTCCTTGCAAATCCCTTTGTTAAAAAGCATTTTGCAAAACCTCAACAAGCTTGGGATGATGTAGCAACAATTAACAATGATGGTTCTAAGGCTATCATTAGGAATCTTGATGCCATCGCCGAAGTACTTGATGACGCAAGACACGAACGATACTTGCAGCAACTTATAGAAATACGCGATGAAATCATCAATAGGTTAAGCGTTTACTATGAGTCTGATGACAAGGAAGAAAACAATGTGAGAATCCGCCAAATTACAGGAGACATTAAACTAAGGACTGAATTTGCTTTTGGTGAAAAACCTGAAAGATTTGGTCGTATCATTGATGATTTGATGGTATCGTCTGCAGACATTCGAACCATTGCATACGACATCATAGTTCGTCATATTGAGGAACCGCAGAGCGTGTCATCTATTAAGATGATTCGTGCATTCTGTGAGATTGATATTAACGATGATAAGTCTACTAATATCCAGAAACTCTGCAAGAGATACAATAAGGAGGAGAGTGAATTAAAATCGTTCTTTGCAGAAATGGGTGTCACATTAGAGGATGTAATATCTGATGAAAGTGAATTACTAGCCACTGTCCCAGATGTTATCGCTAAACACATCATTGAGTATTGGAACAACCATATTAACGAACAAGTAAAAAATATGGGAAATGTGCTTCCTCATGCAGATGAGATAGCATTCATGATTCTAACATTATTGAACAAACTTGGTGTTAAGCGAGCTATTTCGGATAAGATAAATAGATATTACGATGTTTTTGATAGAAATGGACTCCCTAATGCAATAGCTGATTATGCCTCTTTGACATTAAATAACTTTGTTAGCACAGTAGGTCGAGAATATATGTCAGAAAAGGATATGGCAAATATTGCACAAAAGGCAAAATCATGCCATTTGGAGATTGATTTGTCCCCGGCAGCATCAAGTTCGAATATAAAGCCTCAGCCTCTATTAGAAGTCCTTTCGGCTCTTGATCAATCAAGAGATGAGATGAACAATTCTCGCATTGATTTAGCGACACTAAAAAAGTTGCCATTCTGGGATAGTTACCAGCGTTGGGAGAACTTTATTACGATAGGATTACTATTCGCCAGTGATATCTCCCATGTTGATCCAGTAGCAAATGCAGCTATTAAAGACATAATTGACACTAGCAGTACCCTATATATAAATAATTAAGTATATGGCAGAACATACTCTATATGGCAAGAGAAAACTCTGTTACACAGAGGTTACTGATTTTACCGATTTCCAAGGAATCGGTCGCGATCCGCTGTACAAGAGATTTGACAGCGTATATTCAGTAGTTGAGAAGAATGTAGAGCCTCAATATAGAGACTTTCTAGCTCATCCTATATATTCAGATGAGGATCAGATATTATGGTATGTGCGCGAGTGGAATCATACACCGTGTGCATATAGTGATTTATCAGATGTTGATAAGGCTAAGTATGCTGCGATAAAGGAAAAAACAATTGCAGCATATGAAAAAGTACGTAAAAATCTGACAGGTGAGGATAAGCAGATTCTAACAGGTGCCCTCAAGTATATTGATGAGGACTTTATGTTCTGCTATGATGAAAAAGTAGTAGTAGTTGCTTGGGGTATGTCGCCAGACTCTCACAAACATGTCGTGAAGGGTGCAGTAATACATGATTTAAAGATTCAAAGCAATCACAAAGTACGTTTTATTGTAGGAGAAAATGGCACTCTTTCAGATAAATTAGCTGGGGTTGTTAGTCGTCCTGATGGTGCCACATTATCAAATATTGATCTGCCTATCGTAACTCCAAAGAAGGGATATGCATTTAAGGGTTGGGATCCAAATCCATTGGGTATGAAGGTTAATGGACCTCTTTCTTTTACAGCACTATATGATGAGGTACCTATTGAAGATGATGTTCCCGCAGAAAAAGAAAATGTGCATATTACCTTCTTAGCAGGTGTCGGTGGCTCATTGAGTGGAACAACTGAATGCTCCATAGAAAAGGGGACATATCTAGATGTAATGCAAATTCCATCGGCTGTACCTAATAACGGTTATTCTTTCGTTGGCTGGGATATTCAGCCTGATTTGGAAGCTATCTATGAGGATACAACTTTCACTGCTATCTTCAATAGAGATAATGTAACATGTCAATTTGTCGCTGGTGAACACGGTTCAATTGAGGGTACAGATTGCTTTACACTGCCTTATGGTTCAATATTCAATAATGATAATACTCCGGCAATTAAAGCCAAAAGAGGTTATAAGTTTATAGGTTGGGATAAGTCACCTATTGATTACACTTTGAATGGCGATACAACATTTACCGCTCAATATGAGAAGGAATTGCCTTGGTATAAACGCCTTTGGGCTTGGTTTACAGGTAAAGGATGTTTAAAGTGGCTATTGTGGTTGTTACTCCTATTACTTTTGCTGTTCTTATTATCATGGCTTTTAAGGTCATGTGAAGGCAGTAGCCCAGTAGAGCCTACACCTGTAATTGAGACAAATGACGGGCGTGTTATTGATAACAATGGACCTGTCAAGGGTATTGTTGATGATGATGGCAAGTTGCCTGATAATAATGTTGTAGCACCTATCGTAGGGGATGACGGTAAAGAGCCTCCTATTGTTTCAAATCCTGGGGCGCCAGATATTGTTGCAAATAGGCTAAATATATACTTTGAAGATGCGAATGTAGACCTTGAACAGTTTATATCAGACCTTTCTAAAATATATTCAGAAAATGAGTGTCAAGTCATTGGCTTTGATAAGAGTGTACCAATGATACAGATTCTTATTCCTGAAAATATGCGAGACGCTATTAGAGAGGGTTTGAATGCACAGCTTCCAAACTATGAGTTTTTCATTGTTGATGAGTCAATTTTTACCATTGTTGGCGATATTAGTACGGATACATCAAATATCGGCTGGCATCTTGATGCAATTGATGTAGAAGAAGGTTGGGAAATTACTAAGGGAAGCCCAAATATCACTGTTGCAGTTGTTGATGATGGTATTGATGCAACACATGACATCCTTAAAGGAAGAATTGTAAGCCCTTACAATGTGTTCACTCAGGATAATAGATTAAGTGTTGGCCAGGGACATGGTACACATGTAGCTGGATTGGCAGTTGGCTCTGATAAGATGTTTGACAAAGGTGTATCTGGAGTTGCGCCTAAATGTAAACTAATGCCAATACAAGTATTTGACAATGGTATGTGTACATTCTCGTCAGTAACAAGCGGAATAATGTATGCCATCCACAATGGAGCAAATGTGGTAAATGTATCTATTGGTCCGAATTTTAGAGGACTAGATATACTACCTCTCCCTGACCAGGATTATATTGCTAAAACTCAATTCAAAAATGAAGAGCGTGTGTGGAAACGAATTATTAATGTCGCAAATGAGCATAATGTTATAATCGTTTTTGCAGTAGGTAATGACAATATACTCGCAAACATTCCACCAGAGAATAGAACAAATTTCACCGTAAATGTCGCCGCTGTTGATAGGCAGATAAAAGGTACAGACTTCACCAATTATGGTAGAGGTTCTAACATCTCTGCTCCAGGAAAGGGCATTTATAGTTCTATACCCGTGAATGAATATGCCGTATTTGATGGTACAAGTATGGCAGCTCCAATAGTTGCTGGTACGGTAGCATTAATGAAGAGTTTAAACCAAGATATCTCGGTGACAGAAGTGCTTCATATTTTACAGGCAACAGGTGAGCGAGTTTCTGATTATATGCCACCAATGATTCAAGTGGACGATGCTCTAATAGCGTTGAAAACAGGCGTGATACCGGAACTCCCGGATACAAATGGTAATGCCAATAACGAAATTGCAAATCCTAATGTTGGAGATGGGGGCTCTTCTGGCAATAATCCAAATGATGGAGAAACACCTATTAATGATAATCCCGGAGAAACAGGTGGTAATGTAGGTGGCAATACTCTTGGGGATACTGGTAAAACGCCAGGCCAAGATGGACAGATCCCTGGGAACAAACCAAGTCCTACGGATCCGGGAAATGATAATGGTAAAACAACTCCGCCAACATCTGAAGATGAAAATGATGGAACAGATTACGATGCCATTAGAAAACTAATAGAATCCTATAAGAGGAAGATAAGTGAACTTGAAAAATTATTACCTGAAAATAAATAAGGAAGATATATGGCAATTAATGAAACATTAAAATTTTCATGGGGACATATCATTGCATTTGTTGCACTGATATTTATCAGTTATGTCTCATTTATGGGAATCACATATTTGAGTGATGGAGATTTCCTATATGCGGGGTTGGGTGTATTGATAATCAATCTTGTACTTATTATATTTTTCATCATACCTCAAATTTTGAAAGGGGCAGATGAGAAATTTAGCAGAAAGATTGTTTTTGAGCGTATTCTTTTCTTCTCTGCGCCATTATTCTTTATTGCGGTAATGGTTCCATATGCCCATTTCTGGACGGTTTTTCATAACAGAAGTCAGGTGGAAACGACTTTCTCAGAGTCCATAAAGACAACAAAGGGTATGTTCGAGTCTTATGAGGCCTATGCAAATAATAGAATAAAAGAGTACGACAAGAAATTGGCCCAAAATAAAACGGAGATTGTTCATCGTACAAATGAAGTTGAGGCCCTTAGGCTTCAGTTGATTGCTGATAATTATGATGCTTTGAAAGAATCTGCTGTTAAGTGGATTGATAATGCATCAGGAGCAACCGTATGGAATGTTTTTATGATTGGCAACATCAAAAAAATAGAAAGTGCTATTGAAAATTGGAATAACTCGCTAAGTGAATTCTCTGGTAAAATTATGTCAGACGAGCCTAATGGAGTCGAACCATTCTCATCATCTGACCCAAGCGTAACAAAAGCTAAGGAGAACCTAAATAATCTACGCTCTGTGTACACAACAATGGGTACCCCATCAATGCTTGCAATTGGTATTGGTGTTCTAATATACATATTGCTTTTATTCCCGTACATCATTCAAAGTAGAAATACCAAAAGTACATTTAGACTCATTGGCTCTGAAGGTGACTCATATACACCTAAACGCAAAAAGGCTAAGAAAACTAGCAAAATTGACCGCCCTGAAGATGATATGACATTTAGTATTGAGGATGATTCCTCTTCAAACGAAGGCGATTACGGTTCATTCACTATGTAATTGAAAAATTCCAATAATATGATTGATTTAGATACTATATTTGATAATATCGATGAGTACAGCAACAACATCGATGACCTAGTAAAGGCCTTGAAACAGGCCGGGATAAAGAGTTTTGAGGAGTTCCGAGATGCGGCTCGAGAAGCTGGTACACCAGTAAAGAAGTCTATACAGGATCAGGTCGCAGAGAAATTTGCGAACTGCGAGGAGGAAGACTGGCAAGAAGCTGTATCAATGGATACTGAGGAAGGTTATTTAAACTATCTCAGGAACTATCCAGATGGAGAGTATCGAGCTTTAGCCAGAAATAGTATTTCTCGCTTACAAAGTCAAGTAGTAAATGAAGAAAGCGATAAAGTATGGAATGAGATTGATAAGGACGATATAAACCAAATTAAAGACTTTATAATCAATTACCCCTCTAGTCAATATGTTGGGGAGGCACGCATTATATTAAGAGAGCTTCAGAAAGAAGAATATCTTGGGGTTGATATGTCAGCATTAGCCAAACAGATAAGTGCTATTATGGCTGACCAGGAAGAGTTACGTAAAGATGATGCTATTTTTGAGAAAATTGCTAAGTATATTAAGACTAATAAAATTTCGGTTAATGATTTGATAAACGCTATAAAAGCGGACCACAATTTTATTAGTGGAAATGTTGCATACAAGCTATGGGATAGTGGAATTATAGATGATTTTTCTAAAACTGGAATATCAAGAGATTTCATTAAACATATGATGTCGGGAGTTACGCCCGCAGAGTTAGACGAAGCTAGTAGTCTTGAGAAGATTACAAAGGTTCCTAGTACAGAGATTTATTTTTGGGGCATCCCGTCCTCAGGTAAAAGTTGCGCAATTGGAGCAATTCTTAGTGCAGCGAACAATGGTAATGCTGCAAAAAGTATGATGAAAGATCCTAATTGTCAAGGTTATGGATATATGAATGATTTGTCAGACTTATTTGGCCTTGATAGCGAAGTAGGAACATTGCCTGAGAGAACCCAGGCCACACTTGGTACAACATATGAGATGGGATTTGAACTTCAAGATGAAAAGGGTGAAGTTCATCCTATTACTTGTATTGATATTGCCGGTGAGGTTTTTTGTGATATCCATAAATTACAATCAAAAGGTGAAGATTCGCTAAAATCAGATGTCCATGAGGTTCTTAAAACCCTTAATAAGATTCTAATTGATAACCGAACATCAAATAGAAAGATTCATTTCTTTGTTATCGAATATGGAGCAGAAGATCGTAAATATAAGGGTGTACCTCAAGGAACTTATTTGCAATCAGCTGTCGCATATATCAATCAAACAGGTATTTTTAAGAAAGACACTGATGCCGTATATATTCTGGTAACAAAAGTTGATAAGGCGAATGCTGTTGGTAATGAACTTAGAGAAAAGCTAAAATCATACATAAGCACCAAGTATTTTGGATTTTACAATGGCCTAAAAAGGATTTGTGAAGATAATGAGATTAACAGAGGTCAAGTTGTGATACAGCCTTTTACATTGGGAGATGTTTGTTTCCAATATTATTGCAGATTTAATGCAAAGGCAGCATCTGATGTGGTCAAGGCAATATTGACAAGATCCTATGGATATCGACCAGGAAAGTTGAAAAAATTAATTGATAAACTTAAGTCGTAAAAGAATATGGATAAGTATACTATGCTCGGAATTTATATTGAATATACTCATGAGGGTACACATGAGTTGATGAGTTATAACTCCAATTCTTCTTGGGTTAAACTTCTAGGTGAAATTACAGAACTTAAACAAATTGATAAGCCTGTAAATCAGACCTGGTCGTTAGAAGTGTTGCAAAAAATTGAGAGTGGGAATATCATCAGGGTAATATGCCCTAATGCGGGTCGTAATGATTATATATGCGCATCAATATATGTGCCTTGGAACATTGTAATTTCAGGAAAAGAACTATCAAGTGTCGTATCTTCAACGAGAGACGAAATTATGTCATGGAGAAAGGAAACTTCTAAATCTAAATTAATGGAGTTATTCTCTAAGAAATATGATGTAGTTGATTTTCAGCGAAAGGACCACATTGAAAGTCCCTCAGGTATTGCATATAGATATTACGGAGACTATTACCAATTACATGAGTTGTTAGATAATATCGAACAACCGTATTACTCTAAATATAAATTTGTCTTTTTAGTAAATAATAAGTCAAATATCTTAATAAAAACTGGAGATGACTTAACTAAAAAGGATTTGGTCGAGACCGTAATTATGACTCCTCCTGGGGAAATTGATGGTTTTGCTCCCTATATTGGAAAAACTATGTTTAACAAACCGTTAAGAGTAGCTATAGGTGAATCGATAACATTGTCATGGGTACGAAAAGGATATAAAACAATTGATAAAACCACTGTAATTGCTCAAAAGAACACTCAATTATTATATCCTCAAATTAATGAACATGAGGTAGAGATTCCTTTTTCTGCAATACAAGTATACGATGAGAAAAATCATAAACTTAACAGCGAAGAATACACAGTACGCATTAACGGGAAGCCACTTGTTAAAGATGGAGCGAAGGTATATGTTAATATAGCCTCACTAAAGAGTGTTCGAGTTGATGTCACTCCTGAAGATACAAGCATATATGAGACCTCAACTGATACTTTTGACTTGTCTAATGATCGTGGCTGTAATGTGCAATTAGAGCGGGTTCACTTAACTTATGTGTTCAAATTCCCCATGATAAACAATAAATATAAAGCGGCAGAATTCACCTTTCATAAGCGTTTAGATACTTGTCCTTTCAAAGGCTTTGCTGTTGAACGAGATAATATCGTAACAAAAGAATGGGGAGATAATTACCTTAGAGTAAAGGTATTTAATAAAACAAGAATTATCAAAATTGCCATAATATTGTTCGTTGCTCTACTTTTGGGTGCAGTTATAGGCTGGTATTGTACAGATTGGGCCTATGAAAAATCGATTAAGACTTATGAGTCTCAAATTAGCACATTGAACTTAGAGTTAGAGCAAGCAAAACAAACGAAACCGACGGCCAAGGCTCAAGTAGAACCTAAGCGAGATGAAGTCGATTGGGGTAAGATTGTAGAATACCTAGACAAGAACGCCAAGTGGGAGCGTTCTGCAATGGAAAAATTTGCGGCAATTCAAGGACTATGGGATGCATTAAATTATCGAGAGTTTGAGAACATTCTACAATATGAGGAAGATCTCAAGGCTTCAAAGACTTTTTCAAAATTAGTTAAAGCAATTAAAACGAACGAAAAGTCCTTTAGTGGTCCATATTGCGATGATGGCGATACGGAAATTACAATTAGTACATACATCGGAAAACTTGGAAAGATTCATACCCAAACGCCTCCGCAAAATAATAAAAACAAAGGAAAAGAACAATCTGAACAGAATGAATGGTGAGACTATGAATAATACTGGTAAAAAAATATTGATACTCGGAATCGTAATTGCAATTGCTATTGCCGGCATTCTTGCCTTTTATCCGACGATTGTTGCTCCACCCATATACGTGCCAGTGAACAATCTACATAAGTCTTCACTCGAAGCTAATATAAATGGATTTTCTGACACGGAGAATACCATTTTCAATGACTCTATTTATAATGTGGTCGTTGACAAACTTGGCATGTACAAGAGTGAAGGATTTATGACTGAAGAAGAAATTGATTATCAGACAAAAGCTCTGGTTCAAAAGTATCTCCCCATTTTTACTAAATTAAGCCATGCTAAGTTTAGGGCTTCTACATGGCGAGAGTCAGACCACAAAGCAATGCTTAACCGCATAGCTCATCTAAGAACATTGAAGGTAGATTATGGTGAGACTAGTGCTGTTGCCGGATCGTATGAGACAGACCTACGCAGGATTGAACAGATTATTAGTAATTATAAAGAGGCTAAAAAGGTGGCTTCGTACTCAACATTCTATTCTGTGAGCGATGCCAATACTAAGATACAAAATGCCGAAAAATATAGAACAATGGATCCTTTGTCAAATTGTACCGATTTGACAAATAAACTAGCCGCAGTGAAGTCAAATATTGGTAATTCGCATTACTATCAAGTTGAATCGAAAGTCAATGAGATGGCGAATTATCGCAATATGACAGAGGAAGCATTTAATTCGTTGATGTCAACAGCAAATAGTAAGATTCAGGAGTATGATAATAATCGCTCAAAATATGGTTATAATGCCAAAACAACGGAATCCATAAAACAAAAGGCAGCAGAGTATTACAGAAATGCCAAAGAGTTTTTTACTCGTAAAGAGATAAATATCACTACAAATTATCAGTGGACTAGTATGATTTCTCCAAGTACATCTTATAGAGCATATGAATCTTCGAGCAATTATCACAGAAATGATTCAGAAGCAACGATGTATTTTACGATAAAGGGGTATGATTCATTTACATTCTATGTTCGTAGTAATGGTGAATCTAATCATGACTATGTTATGGTAGGAAAGGATTCAAGACCTACCACAAGCTCGAATTATGCCAGCACGAAAGGTAGTCCTTCATCAGGTACAAACTTGTATAACTACAAAACTGTAACTTTAAATAATTTGAGCAAATCGTCTACATACACTATATATGTAACATATAGAAAGGACGGCTCAGTTAATGAGGGAAGCGACAGAGGATATGTATTGATACCATATGCAAATAACTAGAAAAATGAAAATAAAAGGACTAATAATAATTTTAGTTTCCCTGTTCCTAAGTTCTAATATTATGGCGCAGGATAAACAGAGAACATTTTTCAAAGGTAAATCCAATAAGGACAAAATTGAAAATGTTGATAGTATTAAACTGGTGGCAGATTCACTTCATCGCGAATTAGTCAATAGGGATAGTGTGTATCGCGTGAACACAGGAGTAATAGATTCTATTAGAGCCAATGCTAGACAGGATTCGCTGAGATTAACAGTTGCTGCAAACCGTCAGCGAGATTCTCTCCTAAATGTAATTCGCCTTAAGGATAGAGAAATCGCTACATTAAAAGCAAATACTGGTTTTGTAGATACTTGTATGGTCAGGTTGGCAAACCGTTGGTTGTATGAAAGGTTTGACAAGGCAGATGTAGATGAGGCCATTAAATACTTTGACAGGATATATTCGTCAAAACTTAAAGAAGACATGTCGATTGTACAAGAACTTTTACATGATTACGAACGCTCGTATCGTGAGTTCCAGTCAATAATTAAGGAAGCTCAATCTGACATTGATCGAGAAAGTCCATTTGCCTGTGACCAATACAGAGACAAGTATAGGCGTAAAATTGAAAATATGATGTACTATTGGAAGTACTACAAAGAAGAATGGAATATTAGGTATTTAAATGAACAAATAGATAAAGCCGTCCAAATTATTAATAATCACAAGGATGGTAAGTTCGCAGATTTTTCATCTCTAATAGATCCAAACTTTTAATAAACTACATTTCAAGGCACAATTCAGTTGTGCCTTGAATTTAATAGAAACAACCATTAAAGAACCGTGAATTTTGCACTTATAAAATGTGCCTTCTATGACAATTTTATATACTGCAACTATGATTTCATACATTAGTATTTTAGTTTCTTGCTAATGTGAATTTATAGACTGAACTTTGGTTAGTATTTAACCAATATAATAACAAATAACTCAAACAATGAAAAAAGTCCTGCTCACTACCGCATTGCTCCTTATAATGGGGCTACATTTATGCTTCGCTCAAAAGAGCCAGTCATCTGATTACAATTTACGTAAGGCCTATGAACTTCTCGAACAGAAGGATGAGAAGGAAGCGATGAAGTACATTAACCAGTACATTAACGAAAACCCGAAATCATCAAACGGATATATTTTCCGCGCTGGACTGTATCAAAATCAGAATAAATTTGGCCAGGCTTTAATGGATATCAATAATGCCATCAAGCATTGGGATAAAAACGAAGATGTTCCCAAGTATGCTCCTTATTGGTGGAGAGCTGATATTTATGTCGATATGGAAATGTACGACAAAGCCATTGCTGACTTTTCGACTGCCTACAAGATGATTGCTAAAAGTGATGATCTTGAAACGATACATGAAATACTATACCAACGAGCAGGGGTATATTATAACATGAAGGATTATGCTAATGCAGATGCTGATTATCAGTTGATGCTTAAACATAATGAGGCAGACCAAGTTGCAATGATTGGACTTGTGCGAAACATGATACAGCGAGAAGACTACCAGGGTGCAATTAATATGGCTGATAAGTGCGAAAAGTACGACGATAGCTATAGCGAAATTTACCGATTTAGAATGCAGGCCTATGACAAACTCGGTAAAACAGATCAGGCTATTGATGATGCTATTCGTTATTTTGATAAAGATGATGACCCAGAGTCTTCATATATTGAAGACATCTTCAAAAAACATCTCAGTTATGCCCTTGCAAAGGTAAGTGCGATGTGTAATAAGGACAGTGAGAGAATGAGATGGAAGATGCTCAAGATAAATATCTATGAGTGGAGCTATGATTTTGCAAGCGCAATAGCAGAATACAATAAGATTGAGAAGGAATATGGGACAGCTCCTATGATTTTCTATTATAGAAGTCAGTGCTACCACGAACTTGGAGATTCTAATAAGGCAATCGAAGAGATTACAAAATGCATAGAAATGGGTAATGGTAGAGACTACTATGCTTTGGCAGAAAGAGCAGATTTCTACCGTGAAAGTGGTAGGTATGACGAGGCCATTGATGATTTCTCTAAAATGATTGAGATTTTACCTACCGATGCATATGCTTATTATAAGAGAGGTTGGTGCTATGAACTTAAAGGTGATGATAAAACCGCTATGGAAAACTACAATGCCGGTATCGATGTAGATAAGGAGTACCCATATATTTTCCTAATGCGCGGTGAACTTTATCGTAAGCAAGGACAAGACGAACTGGCTAATGCGGATTTCGAAGAGATATTGAAGCAGGACACAGTGGCAAAGTCTGGAAGCTGTCGTCAATACGCACTACTTTTCCTTGGCAGGAATAATGAAGCTATCGAGTGGATGGATAAGATTGTAGCATCAGATCCTGATAACAATGGCCCATATTACGATCGTGCATGTTTGTTATCTAGAATGGGGAAGGCCGACGAGGCTATCGCTGCTCTTAGAGTAACACTGGAGAAAGGATACCGTTCATTTGCTCATATTGAGAATGACGACGATATGGATCCCATTAGGAATCGCCCTGATTTTATAGCTCTCATTGAGGAGTATAAGAACAAACCAGCAGTTGTTATTAATAACGAGGAAGATACAAAAGATGAGATTTCTGTCATCTCTGAAATTCAAATGAAGAAGATGTATAGTGGTGTTTATGAAGTCGCATGCACCATTAACAATCTGCCTTTGAAGTTTATCTTTGATACAGGTGCAAGTTCCGTATCGATTTCATCAGTAGAAGCCTCGTTTATGCTTAAGAATGGATATTTAACAGCAGAAGATATTAAAGGTAAAGAGTATTTTAGCACTGCAACTGGGGAGATTCACGAAGGCACCATTATTCGCCTTCGTGAAATCAAGATTGGCGATGCCGTACTAAAGAATGTTGACGCATCCGTAGCACACAACCAGCAGGCTCCACTTCTCCTCGGTCAGAGCGTATTAGAGAGATTTGGCACTATTACAATTGATAATATTAACTCTAAACTTATAATTAAGCAGTAAAATGCAGGACCAGAATATTAAGTCAGCGGTCATAAATGAACTCCTCAGAATAGGATGTTTCTTGCTATATTATTTGTTGCTAATTGCATTAGGTGTTATTATTGTAATTGGCTCATTCTGGGGGTCATATCATCTAATAATAGATGTACTGCCGGAAGTAGGAAGTGGAAGAGCCATTATACTCATTATAATGTCTGTTATAGGTTTATGCCTTTTGGCAATTATGCTGGGTATATATCTTATCAAACCACTCTTTGCGTTTAAGAAAAATCATAATGAGACTCGTGTGGAGGTGTTTGAAACTGAATGTCCAGATTTGTTTGCAATGATTCGTGATGTTGCCGGCAAAACTGGTTGCAAAATGCCTAAGCATGTTTATTTATCACCAGATGTTAATGCTTGCGTCTTTTATGATACAAGCTTTTGGAGTATTTTCTTCCCTATAAAGAAAAATCTTGAGATTGGTCTTGGCTTATTTGATGGGACTAGCGTTGAAGAAGTAAAGTCTATAATTGCACATGAGTTTGGTCATTTTTCCCAAAACAGTATGAAAGTTGGCTCTACTGTATATGTTACCAACACTGTGCTTCATGATCTTATATATGCTGAGGATTTCTGGGATAGATTTGTTGACAAATGGTGCCTATCGGACACGGGGGTCATCAGATTCTTTGGCGTGCTTACGAGAGGCCTAACAAATATCATTAAGAGATTAACTTTTTATGTTTACAAATTTGTGCAGAAGGGGTATCTAAAACTCTCTAGATACATGGAGTACGATGCAGATAATATTGCTTGTCAATGTGTAGGCTCTGATAACTTTGTTTCTGCTATGTGCAAGATTGATTCTCTTTCAAACAAGGATGGTCTATATAAGCATCTGCTCAGTAATCTCATTGATGAAAAGAAGATTGTTGCTAATTACTTTATTGGCAAACGTATTGTGGCGAACATTATCCCCAATAAGGATATGCCTGTGCTCCAATATGACGAACAATTAATTAAGCCGATACGAACATTCGAAATAGAATCAAGGGTCAAGGTAGAGGACGTTTGGTCATCACATCCATCTTTGGAGGATAGATTAGATAATGCAAGGGCTCAACATTGTCCAGCAACAGTATTTGGGAATCCAATTCCCGCATGGAGCCTTATACCCGATGTAATTCTGGAACGGGTTTCGACAAACTACACCTCATTTATTCGTAAAAATGTTGATGGTGAGATTTCATATATCTCAGATGAACAACTTAAAGAGTGGATGCAGAAGGAAGTCAGTGAAAATTTTATGGATGACCGCCTAAGACCATTCTTTGGAAAGAATATTATTCAATTTGATGTTGATAAAGAAGTGGAGATGCCGACCGAGTCTCCTCTAACAGAATCAAATGCTCGCAAAATAGCTGAATTTTCAGCGTTGCTTAACGATTGGAGTATTTTGAATCAGGTTAATTTAGGTCAAATAGAGGCTCGCGAGGTTTTAGTTGATGGTAAGGTATATAGTAAGAAGAAATTACCCATAGAGAGTTTTCGCATTGAACTTGATATTTTACATGAACAAGTAGTAAATATCTATAATGATATATATGCTTATATTGGTAGCAAGTGTGAAGAAGAACAAAAGGCTCATTTTAGATTGGGCTTTGTTGCTGTATTCTACGCGCGACATATTCGCAATGAACTACTTCCTTCATTATTTGAGCATAGAGATAACCTCTACAACGAATTGAGCCGTGTAACTCGACGTGATGAAGATGAGTATAGTCAGCTCTGTTCCTATGTTCGTGATTACGAGGCACACCTTAAGAAGGTTGTTTCCGAATTGGATCTAGATTGGATGGCTCATACCTTTATTAGCGAAGAGTATATCAATAATTTAAAGGAATATACAAAAGAAGAACATAACTCTCGAGTTTCTATTAATACAGATGCTATTAATACAATGTTCCAGATTACTGATAGCTTAGACAATGTGGCTAACACAATTGAGGGGGCTGCTCGTCGCTTGATATGTGATATAACAAAGAAAATTATGGATAATTAATTAGAAAATTCTAACTCAAACAACTATTACTATGGAAATGTCGGAGAAGATTAAAATATGTTCAACTTGCAAAAATAGAGAGTTTAACCCAGAATGTGGTACAGTATGTTCGTTCACAAAGGATAAACCTTCTTTTGAGGAGGTGTGTGATAAATATGCCGCAGATGAAGCCCAACTATCGAAAGAAGCATCAAAAGCAGAGGCGCTGGAGGAAGAGAAAAGTATTTCAGGATGGCTAGCATTCTTTTTATGGGTAGGTGTTGGCTTGGGTGCACTTATCTCTGTGATAATGGGTCTTGCTCAAACTTTTGGTCAGGGATTTGGATGGTTTTTCACATCTACTTATTTGATAATGATGGGTTCTTTGTTGGTGACCGCTATATTGACTATTATAGCGTTCTATAAAAGAAACTCAAATGCAGTAGCATTAGCAACTTCTATATGATTTTTTATGCTATCCTGTCTGCACCTGCTTTGCCTGCCAAGCACGATGAGCGATGATAACCTCCTGCCTCTCTTTCTCAAGTTGTGCTTCCGTTTCTGGAGTGTAGCCGAGGAACTCGATGCAGCCGCCATTGTAGCCCGTGAGCTTGCAGCGGATACCGGCTTTCTCCAATTTATCCATTCGTTTCTGGGCGGTCTTGGCACTGGAGTATGAGAGAGGCCAGAAGTATTTGTCGCCACTATGTCCGTAGGAGTCTTCTCCGAGTACCATTTTGCCTTGCAGTCGTTGGCTGTTATGAAAACTGAAGTATGCACCGCCCAATGCTTGGCGTATTGCCTTGTGTGCAGCACCTTCGGGGTGCCTGAACACATCGGGCTTCTTGCCTTTGCAATCCAATCTCGGCAGTTCTACCTTATATGGCTTCTTGTAGGTGCCGACTCCTAATGTAAGATAGAAGTTAGTGCAGAAGTAGTCGGTCATCGGATCGCTGTCATCGAAGTTGTACGACATCACAAAGTCGCAGACATTCTTCATCACCTCTTTGGCTCTGTCGGTTAGGATGTCGTCATTGTCAATGTTATAGTGGTTCACATCGTGGTGGAACACAACGCCTTTATCCTTCTTGAATGCCTCGAAGTCGGCTTTGACAAGGTAGATATGGATAGAGTTATAGTGATGCCTTGATACGGAGAACTTATACTTGGGATAGGTCTCCTTCATCCAGTTACGCACCAACTCCACAATCTCAGGAGTGTGCTGTCCTTGATAGTTGCGACCTTTCCAACGATACTCGTTATATACGAAGTCGGTATACTCTTTTGCCGATGCTCCTGCATAGTCGTTCTCATAACCTGATGCATTTGCCGATACAGTAGTATCGTTCTTCCAAATCTCGTGGAGCCGTTCAAACTCCACATTGATCTGCTGCATCACTTCGGTGCTACCGCCTTTGTCGGGGTGGTTCTCCAATGCCAATCGGCGGTATTCCTTCTTGAGTTCCGCCAATGAATGTATATTCTTAAAGTAAGCCATAGTAGTAGATGTTAGTAAGTTAATACCATTGTGAAATACTCCATGCACTCGGACTCAATGCCGAGGCCACTGCAAGAGAGTTCAATGTCACTCTCTTGTAGGTCGTTTACCTCTTGCAGTTCTCTGAGGCGGCGTATCTCGTCATTCAGATACTCCTTTGCAGTTGCTTCATCGCAGTTACACGAGCCGCATATTCTTTCGATGATTTCTTTATCAGTCATTGTCGTAAGTATTAAGATTGTGATTTGAAATAGAGTTCTCGTTGGGTATCATAGTCCTGACCGTTCCACCAATCATTGCAGGCATCCACAAAGGATTGTGAACAATCTTCCGATGAGTAGTTAGTCTCGTGCAAGCCGGTTATACTTTCCAATGTGATAAAGTCAAGGTCTTTCCACCAATCTTGCATCTTCTGTTTGTAATCGCTCAAGGTGCAGAAATTCTGACTCTGTTCACAGTCTGCACACCATTTACAGTCCGTATCGTCATCATCGACATCGCTCAGATATTCTGCGTTGTTGGCATCTACCCAAGCTTGAATCTCAATTTTTCTTGAACCGCAAGCATCACAGACATATACATCATCATCGTGAGGTTCTTCTCTTGTAGCCTTGCCGTCATAGAGTGCCACTGCGCGATTGACAAGCAGTTCACGGTTGTTGTCCGAGAGTTCGGCATAGAAGCGTTCTGCCGCTCCGAGTATTGATTTGCTTGCAAGGGAGTTCCATTTCTCCCAGAAGTGCTTATAAGCACCTCCGAAGGTAATCTTGCACTCTTCCTCGTCCCAAGCATTCCACATATAGTAGTGGAAGCTCGACACTGCATTTACAGGGTCTAATCTCATAGTCGTAATCTTTAAGCGTTATTATCTCTGTTCTCTTCCAACTGCTGCCATACAGCATCATATATCTCATATAGCCAGTCGATATTCTTTGCTCCAAGTTCAAAGGGTGTGGAGCAAGTCACTTCATCATTGCAAATCTTGTCGTGGGCAATCACAGTCATACTGTTATCCGTTACCTTGACACCCATTACTTTGCACTCGTATGGGTCTCCGTCCCAATTGAACCATATCACCCATACAGGATCATCCTGCTCTTCGGGGAAGGTTATTTCTGTCAATCCGTACGAGTAGAGCAACTGCCTTATGGCATCTATAATATCCTTGCGGAGTGTCTCTATCCTGTCGGAGAAATCCATCTTCAGACGTTTCGGCTTTTGCTTCTTCTCCAACTCTGTGTAGGATAGAATCTGCATATCGGGGTGAACATCAAACTCCCAATCCACATCGTCATCATCGAGTGTGGTGTGGATGTTTCCACCCAATACCAGCCCGCAATCTCTTGTTACCATTGTGCGTGCCTCATTGCGGTCATCTGCCGCTACGGTGTAAGTACCCTCGAAGAGGTATCTTACCTTTACTTCAATCTTCTTCATACATTGATATTTTTATGGTTAATACTGATTTAGTTTGCTGAAACGATGCTTACCTGCTTACCAAAGAAGGTATCGCATACGCCATATACATGCTTGATGGAGTAATCATATTTGGAGCGTTCATTGTCAAGTCGCAGACGGAAGCCGTAGCCGTCCTTGCGTGCCTTATCTAGTCGGATTCTTACATCGCTTTTGAGTTCCATCTCTATCAGACTGCCACCGCCATACATTGAGCTGAACAGGCCGCAGGTATTACCTTTGGGAATGATGACCTCTTTGATTTTGAAGTCGGCATCGTAGAGGTCTCTGAGGTTTACAAGCCCTATGTAGGTAAGCAGATTGGCTCCACAGCAGGAGTTCTCCAACTCTTGACAAAAATCCTCGTAGGATACTTGTTCCTTACCGTCACGATACTTCTTGTTCGGGAAGCTGCCATATACGGTGTAGCCTTTCTCCGTCAATGCTTTCTTCACCTTTGCAGGGTTGAGGCGAAGAGTATCTATCATATCCCCGAAGTAACTCTCCTTGTAGCGGAAGCCACCTTGTGACTCCAACCAACAAGAGTTGATGCAGTCGTAGTTGGATAGCACTTCCACCCGTATAGGTATGTCGTTGGTATTCTTGATAAGGTCGTTTACCGTTGTGGAGTCGTCACGCTCGCGTATCTCGTCCCTTATCTCATCATCGTGTTCCTCGAAGAAGGCTTCAACCTCGTCCTTCTCAAAGTCGTGGAAGTCGATGCAGTGGCTCTTCAGCCCCTTGATAATCTCCTGTGTCGCCTGCTCCTCGGCATCCTCATACCATTCCTCGACCTTTGACCACAGATCTTCGCAGCCTTGTTTTTCAAGGCATTTCTGTAATAAGTCTCGGTTTTCATCAAAACTTTCCCGATAGTCCACCCATACGAGGGTGTAGTTCTCGTCCATTATGCTTTCTATGAACTCCATTGTGAGTGTTTTCTTTGCTTCGTTCATTTGTCGTTACCTGTGTACGGCAGGATTCGTTTTCCCGTACATATGTCTATAAATGCGAAGAGCGACCTTGTGGCCGCCCTTCGGTTACTCTTTACCGTTGAATAACTCTTCGTATCTCTCTTTCTCCATCTCCGTCTCTGCGTTGAAACTGAAATGTGCCGTATATCGGTATCCCGTTCGGGGATTGCCTCCGAACTTCTGGATAGCCATATCTATCTCCCAATCCACTTCGCCTATGCCGAGTGATATGCGGTCATAGTGCAGCAGGTGATGAGCCAGTCGCAGTGCAGATTCGGTCTTATGCTCGTGCCTCAGATGCTCGAAAGCTCGTATTGCTATCTCTCTGTTGGATACCTTGATTGTCGTTTCCATATTCTTTGATGGTTAGTTGAATACTCTCTCATCGTTCTCTTTATCTCTTGCTGCGAGCATACAGAACGGCATATCCAATATGCGGTGTGAGAAGCACATATCGGAGTTGTAGTCCGTGCGTTGCCACAGCGTGAACCTATCATCGGCAAACGACCATCGGAAATATCCCGACAGTGAGCCGAATTGAGGGTTTACATTTCTTGCTATGAGATACCTGTTCACATCCATAATGTGCTTTGCTATGAGTATGATGTTGAGTATCTCCACAAATGCCAACTGTGAGTATGGATCAATCGGCATTACCGGTCCTTTGAAACTGATTTCCATATATCCTTTATTTTAGTTATAGTTATCATCGAATATCTCATACTGAAGAGGAAGCATATCGCAGAAGTTGCCCGATATGCCCGTATATACCAAAGCATCATCAGCGATGTCGGCAAGTTCCTCTTCGGTCTCCTGTATGGTGTTGCCGTATATATCCTGATAGTGCGACACCATCATATGCGGATCATCGGTTGTGATGTCATATCCGAAGTGTTCACTCCAAGTGACGAAATACTCCCTTTCGTTCTCATCGAGCCTTTCCATGGCATCGCGTATCTCGAAGAAGTTGGGACATATCCATTCACGCCTTATCAAGTAGTCGGGTATATTCTCCCACTTGGTATATCTATATTCCGGTTCCTCTTCTTCGGGAAAGAGGTCGGAGCAGGCACATAGGAATTCTCCCATATCGCTGTAATCGGACATCTGCACCCAATAGTCCTTGTACTCTTTCCCGTCCAGAATGTGCTGTGTGGTTACGGCAACCTCTGCATTGTTCAAATCCATATTTTCCATAGACTCTCTGTTTAACTTGTTACTCGCTGGCTTCCCCAGCTGATATGTATCTTACCCTCGCTGTCCGTTGAGCGTATCAGCAGACTGTCTATTACGGACATTGTGATATCGAACTCCTCGAAGATTTCCGACTGCTCCTTCACTTCGCCAGTCTTGATGAACTCGTTGAGACGCTCTTTGGTGAGTACCAATGCCATCAGGTTCTGCTCAACGGAGTCCTCGTAGGTGACATAATGCACATCCTTCATCTCCTTGGAGTCAAGGCGTATGAAGCGGAAGTAGAACTGCTCCATCTTGGGTATGTTCCATTGCAGTGACTCCAGTATCACATCGTTGCAGGTAGGTATGTTTACCGAACTGCTCAGGCTCTGCTGCGTGCATATCAGTATGCCGTTGATGGTGGAGTCGAACTCCGTCACGATGCTTTGACGCTTCTTGAATGCCACATCTCCCTTCACGACATATATCGGTCTGTCGGGGAAGCGTTCGCTGATATAGCTCTCGTAGAGGTCAAAGGCGGCAAGTGTGGTACAGCCGATGGCTACCTTGCCCGGTATCTTGCGTATCAATGATTCTATGTATCGTGTCTTGCTCGGATAGTCATCGCCGTAGTATCCCGATATGAGGTGAGGTACGGAGCAAGCCTTGATAAGTAGCTTTATCTGTCGCATAAGCCTCAGTCCTGCATCCTTCTTCGTGTCACCCGTGCTGTTGTAGTAGAGCTCGCATATACGGCAGAACTCCTCGATGATGACACGATAGACCTCGTGTTCTCCCTCTGACGGGCTTACGGTGTGTGTCCGTATCTTGTATTTCTCGCCTGCAAAGTCACGGAACTTACGGGTGATAATGGTCTTGCCTATGAGGTCGAAGAGCTCATCCTTGTTGTAGACATCCTGATTCTGCTTCTCAATGCCGAATACCGTTGCCTTACCCGGACAGTGGCAGGCTCTAAACAGCACATGACCTCTGAATGCAGGGAACGGCTCTCCGCAGTGGAGATTTCGTTCACACTCTATCTCCTTATCTCTATTCTCGTGATAGATACTGCTGCACCAACAGGTCATATTGACCGAATTGTTATAGAGCAATTCAAACTGGCTGTATAGCTCTGCGATATTGTTTCGGGTGGTTGTTCCCGTATCGAGAATCTTGTATTTGAGTCTGCGGAAGACTGCCAGGATATGCTTTGTACGTTGTGATGATGGGTTGGTAATCTCGTCCGACTCATCGAATACAAGGCATAGTTTCCTCGATGACAGTTTCACAAATCGCATAAGATCGCGTTTGAGTTTGCCGACCATAGAGGTGGATAGCAGCAGGAAGATACCTCTCGGCACATCTTCAAGATCCTTGTATGTGCGTATTACTCTGTATCGCTCCTTGTTGATGGCGAGGAACGGAGTCCAGGTCATATTGGTGGCAATGGCAGGGGCAAGTATCACCACATTGCGTACCTTGCCATATTTGAGCAGATACTTGGCACTGTGATATACCGCTGCGGTCTTACCTGAGCCTTGCTGCCAGTTGAGTAGAGCATAGCGTTTCTGAAGCACAAGGTTCAGGTCGTGCTTCTGCAACTGTGTGAACTCGCACACCTCGCCATCCTTGTTTACGAAGGTGGCATTGTCAAGATACTCGGCAAGGGCATCGTCCGTTTCCATATCCGAGAATGGCATATTCTGTATATCGTAGAGCCTACGCTTACGGCGGATAATACGCCCCGCAGTACGTATCTGCCGCATATTCTCTTCTGTTGCTATCTCAGGCATAGGTAGTGCGGTGCTATCCAATATGAGGTCATTGATGCTTGCCGCCTTATGCTCCACCTTGTCGAGCAGTCGTGGTGCATACTGCTTGAGCTTGAAGCCGTAGGAGGTCTTTACCAATGCCACCTCCTTGCGTGGCACGACATTCTGCGAGGTGATATACTTGCGTATGGTGGCCAGCACTTTGGCTGTGGTCAGCTTCTTGCGTTCCCACTCCTTCATCTGCTCGTTGGTGGCATTCTCTGGTGGTTTTTGGTTACGGAACTTGGTAACGAGTGCCACTGCCTTGTCGATATGCTTGTTAAGCCTTGCGTGAGCCTTCAACTCATACATATACTTGGCGAGCTTGTACTCGAAGTGCTCCAACTCCTCCTTGTCTATGCGGTTGGTCTCACGCATAAGGTCAAGACGCAGGCGGTGCTTCATCTCGCGGGCTTTCTTCACACGCTCTTTGAGTTCTGCCATAGAGACAAACTCCTCGGCATTGTAGGGGTTCATCTCGATATGCTGTGAACGACGCAAGAAGACCATTATCTTGGTGTTGAAGTTATCTACACCTACCGATGTGAAGGCGTGAGGTGCCAACCTTGTCTGTCCGATGAAGGAGAAGTCTTCGTTCACTCTTCCTACGCGGCTCTTCTCCCAGAACTCATTCTGCATAAAGGAAGCAGGAACGATAATCATCAGGAAGCCTGCGGGATTGAGCAGATGGTAGGCTTTGTCAATGTAGTACTCCTGTGATAGTCGTAAGTCGAACTTCAGATTGAAAGGAGGATTACCGATGATAGCATCGAAGCGTTGCTCGGAGTGGTACTGCTGTATGTCGCATTTGTCGATATGTGCATCGGGATAGAGATATCTCGCTACTGCCACAGCCTTGCTGTCTATATCAAAGCCGTAGGCGTTATGTTGATTCGGCAGATGGTTGAAGAAGTTACCCATACCGCAACACATATCGAGAATCATCTCTGATGATGTGGGAGAGAGTACATCTACCATATCCCGACATACCTCGTGCGGCGTGAAGAACTGTCCCATCTCGAACTCCTTCTTTGCCTCGGCATACTCGTGGTAGTTGGCGAAGTCCGACTGCTTGAGGTTGTGCAGTCCTCCGATACCCGTATAGCAGTTGTATATACTCTCCGCAGGAATCATATCCTTACCGGAATTGATGGCAAAGAGAATCTTCTCGTTGATCTCTGCACGCTTGCCTTGCGGTATCTGTTGTGGTATGATGGCATACATGGCTGTAATGATTGAAGTGGATAAAAACGAAAGACACCCCGCAGGCAGTACCTACGGAGTGTCATACATATCGTGTGGTCATCAGTTCTCGTCTCTTAGTTTGATTTCACCGAGTCGCAGTCGTTTGAAACAACTCTCTGCCGTTGCACTGTCCTTGAATTTGACATCGATACGACCATTGGCATAGAACTTTATGCTCAGAGCATTGGTCGTTGTCAGGTCATACCATCGGGATATATCGACATTACGGGTGTCAAGACCGATAATCATCTCGATACTTCCGCAAAGTACATCGTCTGCACCAAAGGCAATACCTTCACAGAAGCGGCTAACCTTACGGTCTGTTTCGTATGAGAACCTATAATCCTTATAACATTCGTAGTGGAAAGAGTCCCAAGAGACAATATCGGGAAAGATGATTTTGTCTTTCTTTAGTTCTGGCTTCACCTTACTCCAGTTGGATGGTCTGACCGTTTCAAGGAATCGCTTAATAAGCTCCTCCTCGGCAGTATCTCGGAAACTCTTGCCTCCAAGATGTTCGATAACCACATCTACATAGGTGTTATATACAGGTCGGAAGTCTATCGGCAGAGTCTTCTCATCAATCTTTGGAGCTTCAACAGAAACACTGTATGTGTTGTTAAAATAGCCGATGATGCGACTGATGAAATTTCTGATAGCATTATGACGGCTATCCACCAACTCATTGATGTTCTTGAAAGGAGTAAACTCGTGATGGGTATAATCCTTCTCATCATTATTGTAGCGATAGTGGAGGTCATAGCTGCTTGTGGTAATCTTACCGTTCGGCTCGTGCTTGAGTTTGATTTTACCCTCATACTTCTCGGCTTCTCTCTTGAAGATGTTGTACCACCAGGCAATCTGGTCGAGCGTCTTGTAAAGCTCGTCCTGCTGATTCTGGCAATAGATACGGTCTTGCTCCGTAATCTTCTCTTCGTTTCTCACTTGTACCTTCAAGATACCTGATAGCAGGTCGGTGTGACCTGTTGCTTGACTGTTGTTTAATACTGCTTTTGACATAACATTATATATTTCTTGTTAGTCCGGCTATTCGGGGCCGGAGTTCCCAAACTACAGGCTCTAAAAGGTCGTGTTCTCGTCAGGCAAGGTTGTGTGGAAAAATACAGAAAGCCCCACGGGGCGAGGATGATTTTTCCACGACACCCGCAGGGCTTGACCTTGCTTGGACGAAAAGAACACGAGTTACCTTTGCCTGTGGTTTGGTGAACTCGGCTACGAATCTATTTATTAGAATAATATCTGAACCTTTTCCATATCACTCATGATGGTTTGATCCAATACTCTTGCATAGTGTTGAGTCATACGGGTAGATGCGTGCCCCATCATCTTTGCAACATTTTCCAACGAAACTTTGTTAGCCAAAGTTATGGTCGTGGCAAACGTATGACGGGCCACATGGGTGGTTAGATTCTTGTCAATATTGCAAAGCGTAGCAATTTGTTTCAGGTATGAGTTCATCGTCTGATTGCAGAACAAAGGCAAACAAACATCCTTTTCAATACATGTTGGATGATCCTCATATTTCTCAAGTATTTCTATGGCAGGAGTGATAAGAGGTACATTGCTGATACATCTTGCCTTCTCCTTTTTCATCTTGTGACGACCTTTTCTAATCCACATCTTGCCATTGTTGTCCTTAATGATTTCAGTGCGTTTCAGCTCCTTTGCATCAATAAAAGCAAGACCTGTAAAACAACTGAACAGGAACATATCCCTAACAATATTTAGTCGAGCTACAGGAAATTCCATACCTGCTATTGTCTTGACCTCTTCAAGAGTCAGGAATGTAGGATCATTTTCCTGCTGGCGATATTGTATGCCGGCGAATGGATTGATTCTCATCCAACCCATATTAAGTCCCATGTTGACGAATTTCTTGAAACACTTCATATATCTCACCAATGTATTTTGGCAAAGACGCTTTTCAAGACGCATGTGTCGCTCGACATAGATAATAAAGTCACGAGAAAGTTCAGGAAAGACAATATCCTCCTTTTCATAGAAAGATTGAACACAAGCCTTCAAGCAACGGTAGCAATTCCAATATCGGTTGATGGTTATCTTCTCATACTCGATACCGATTAGTGCTTCCATTGCTTTAATCTCCTTTTCCATTGTGTTGAGGAAGGTTCGCTTATCACCTTTATTAAATAAGCGTTTCAATAGGTGGGAAGGAGTGATGAGTGCATCTTCAAGCAACAACTCTTTGTGAAGGTTGTGAATCTTGGTTTTGAGAGATTCGATGTAATCGTTCAGTTCGATTGAAACCCTGTCTCTGCCTTTACAGCAGCCACGGGCTTGGTTCCACAAACGAGGCAATACGCTACGCTGTATGCGTACCTCGTCAGACACTCCGTTGATAGTAACACGGACTACGATAGGTGCTTCGCCGTTCTTCAGCAAGCTACTCTTCTTGATAACGAAGAGGATTTTCATTGTTTCATGCTTCATCTTACATACATTTTTTTGTGGTACAAAAGTGCTAATGTTTGATGAAATGCACGCTATGCAAATAAGTGAATATCTGTGCTTTACATATCAAATCGTGGCTTTTTTCAGTGGCTCAAAAAAAAGCCACGAATTTGGCACGATTGAAATTCCTAAATCTGCATGTTTTGCACAGTTGAAACAAAAAGAAAACCTCTGAATTCGTTGAAATTCAGAGGTTTTCATCTTTTTGCTGTGATTCTTCGTGGTACCACCAGGAATCGAACCTTTTGCTTCGGTTTATTCTAACTCCTTGAGTGACTGCACATTTTTTGCTTTATCTTTTATGA
>PPYE01661666.1_pt1 | contig 72715 bp, 59 predicted proteins | sample 1559881 | NCBI WGS metagenome assembly PPYE01 (sample SAMN08240022, study PRJNA423297) | Human gut metagenome, whole genome shotgun sequencing project. | reverse complement strand
GACGACCTCCAAAGAAGGATTATGATCCGGAAGCCCTGATGCAGGAACTGATTGACACAGCGGCAGAGATTTATCGGGAAAAGAGAGAAATCAAAGCCACAGCCCTGGAGCTGGACCTTCCGCCGGGTAAGGTCAAGAAGCTCTTGATCACCGGTAACGTTCTGTCCTATCCGGAGACGAAGCAGATCCAGGACCTCATGCGGCAGGGGAAAACCATGACGGAGATCCAGCATATGATGGGGCTCAGCTACTCCACCCTTCACACATATCTGCCGTACAGTAAGGTGATCTATAAGATGTCTGAGATCAGCCAGAATGCAGAACGGGTTAAGGCATATAAGGCCCGGAAGGCGGCTGTGGATATTCTAATAGGAGCGCCTACGGAGGGACATCTCTGGGACTGCATTGTTGCCTTTCAGAATTACCCGTTCCATACCGTGTCCGGCTTGCCTTTTTCTTATATGCTGAAGAAGGGAAGGAATGGGGAATGCACCAAGGAGTTGTTACGGGGCGTGAGCTACACTTTCAGCCTGCTATGGCGTTTTGGAATGATCTCAGTGTCGGAGGAAGTGGAGAAAAAGTTAAAAGGAAACCGGAAGTAAGCAAAGTCTCTATTCGGAAGAATCATACAATCTCAAAAAGATTATCTGTGGCTATGTGCCAGACAGTGTGATAAGATGTTTCCTGCATACAATTTAAGGAGGTATCGGCCGTTGGCATTTTATATATTTCTGGGTTTTACAATTTTTTGGTTTCTGTTCATGACGTATCTTTCCCATCAGGACGGGGAGCACACTGGAAGAACCAGCCGGGAGTTGGCGGAGAAGCTGTCATTCCTGGATTCCGATATTAATTTTTTGAACGGCAGGCTACGCCGTCTCGCCCATGTAGTGGTGTATGCAGTGTTGACTGTTCTGCTCGCTATTACATTGAAACTTGGCGGTTATTCCCTGTGGCTGACGGCTGGCACCATTGTCTGGGGCTGGGCCGATGAAGCAACAAAGCCGTTGGTGCAGGGCCGTCATTTCTCCTGGCTTGATGTGGGACGAAACGTGCTGGGGATTGCGCTTGGAATGGTTATTGTGATATTTATTTTTTGAGTTTACAGTATTTTTCGCTGTTTTCACTTCAAATTTATCTGCTGCGTCAAAATACGTAATCCGCTTGCTATGTGCAGAATACAGAGGTACTATCGCCATAGATCACAAGAGAAAAGATAGTATCGAGGAAAGGACAGTGGTGACTATGGCACATATAGAGCGTATCTGGGGAACGAGAAGTGGACATGCGGCGGAAATTGTAGAGAACGTGGTTCAATATCTGAAGGAACACCCAGCAAATTATCAGGGGCAGGTGGATACACTGCTGGAGCTGCTCTACCAGGCATTTACGGAATACAATTCGGCCGAGACACCGGAATTCAGGAAACAGGTGGATCCTTTGGATGAGACGCTGAGAAGTCTGGTGGAAACGGATGAAGAAGCGGATGAGTACATGAACATTGTTTTTGGCCTGTGCACGACCTATGAGCGGCAGGGGTATATCGAAGGGATCAAGGTTGGCGCCAGGTTGATGATGGAGCTGATGGAGGATTAGAAAAGATCCTCTGCAGCTGCAAACAATTTTCAGATAATTCAACGGACAAACTTGACTGCTCTGAGGCTTCATGGTAAAGTGGATGCATAATAGGCGGTTTATACCCTTTGGCGGCCTTATGGAGAAATTTTGCGGGGTCCCGGAATAGAGAACTGCGTATGGAAATCTTTAAGTCGCTGATGATGGAAAGGAGTGTTGGGAAGATGAGAAAGAAACTTCCTATTGGCCTCGATGGATTTGAAAAAATCAGGACGAATGATTTTTATTATGTAGATAAAACGTTGTTTATTAAAGAACTTTTGCAAAACTGGGGCGAAGTAAACCTGTTTACCCGTCCAAGGCGTTTTGGAAAGACATTGAACATGAGCATGCTGAAGAGCTTTTTTGAGACAGGGAGCGACCCGGCGCTGTTCGACGGTTTAAAGATTGCGAAGGAAAAAGAATTATGTGAGAAGTATATGGGCAAGTTCCCCGTGATTTCCATCAGCCTGAAAAGTGTGGACGGTCTGAGTTTTGAGTCGGCGTCTGTAGCATTGCGGACGGTTATCGGGAATGAGGCCGGAAGATTCCGTTTTTTAAGGAACAGTGACAGATTGACGGATGATGAAAAAGCAGCCTACGCACAGCTGACCGAGGTTGGATCATCACAAGGCGGAATTTACACGATGACAGAAAAAATGGCAGAAGCAAGCCTGAAAACACTCTCACAGCTTTTGGCCAGACACTATGGCCAGAAGGTTATCCTGCTGATCGATGAGTATGACGTTCCGCTTGATAAAGCGTTTCAGACCGGATATTACGATGAAATGGTAAATCTCATCCGAAACCTACTTGGCAATGCGCTGAAGACAAATGACAGCCTGTACTTTGCGGTACTCACCGGTTGCCTCAGGATCTCCAGGGAAAGTATCTTCACAGGGCTGAACAATCTGAAAGTACACACGATTTCCGACGTCCGGTATGACGAGTACTTTGGCTTTACAGATACAGATGTGGATGAAATGCTGGCATTCTATGGGCTGTCCTCTTATAAAGACGTGATCCGGGATTGGTATGACGGGTATCGCTTTGGCAAGACAGACGTATATTGCCCCTGGGATGTGATCAATTACTGCGATGAACTGCTGGCAGATCCAGCGGCTCCTCCTAAAAACTACTGGGCGAACACCAGCGGCAATGACCTGATCCGCCGTATGCTGAAGAATGCAAATCTGACCACAAAGAACGAAGTAGAAGAACTGTTAAACGGCGGACAGATAACCAAACGCATCAAACAGGAACTGACGTACCGTGAGATCGATGACAGCATTGAGAATGTGTGGAGTGTGCTGTATGCTGCTGGCTACCTGACAGGGATGCATGTGGAGCAGGAAGATGCGGATATCTTCCGACTGTGGATCCCCAATGGAGAGATCCGAAAACTGTTTTATGAACTGGTGGAAGACTGGTTCCGCGAGGTGACACATTCCGATACTTCGAGGATCAGCCGTTTCTGTGCAGCGTTCCCGGCCGGAGATACAGCAGTAATCCAGGAGATGCTCAGCGATTATCTGTGGGACTCCATCAGTGTCAGGGACACGGCTGTGCGCAGGAACATGAAGGAGAACTTCTATCACGGGATGCTGCTGGGGCTTTTGCAGAACCAGGACAGCTGGCTTGTGAAATCCAATGCGGAGACCGGGGAGGGATACAGCGATATTTCCATCCAGACGCCGAACCGAACAGGGATTGTGATCGAACTGAAGTATGCGGATGACGGGAACCTGGAGGCGGCCTGCCGGGAAGCACTGAAACAGATTGAAGAGAAGAGGTATGCGGAAGGGCTAAAGCGCCGGGGTATGAAGAAGATCATCAAATACGGGATTGCCTTTTGGGAAAAAGAGTGTATGGTGGCGATGGTATGAAAAAAGGATCCAACTTGCGGCATATATTATCTATGTGCGAATGGCCATTTCCGTGGCCAGCAGGGCCGCATTTCCCGGCCAGTCCGGGCTATATTAAACAGCCAGCTTTAGAGATCGGCAGAGCAGAGGAGACTCCGCTCATTTGAATGGACGGAGAATAATTAGCAGAAGGAGTGAAAAAATGAACTTAAAGCAGATTCACCACGTAGCCATTATTGTATCTGATTATCCCAAATCCAAAGATTTTTATGTGAACAAGCTGGGATTTTCCATTATCCGGGAGAATTACCGGCCTGAGCGGGGCGACTGGAAGCTGGATCTTCGGGTAAATGATCACACTGAGCTGGAGATTTTCGGCGTTACCAATCCGCCGCCCAGGGGCACCGGCCCCGAAGCCGCAGGACTTCGTCACCTGGCTTTTCACACGGATAACATTGAAGAAACTGTAAAAGAACTGGAGGAGAAGGGCATCGAGGTGGAGCCTGTTCGGGTGGACGAATATTCCGGCGGCAGGTTTACCTTCTTTAAAGATCCGGACGGGCTTCCGTTGGAGTTGCATGCATAAATGAAAAAAATAATCGTTGGGAAGCAGTCAAAGTTGTGATTGCTTCCTTTTTTTGTGCCAAAACCCAATATTGTACAGACTTTCCTCACGATCTGAAATTCCTTCCCGGAAACGTATCCCATAAAATGACGGTAATGGACAGGATGAACATCCCAGCTTTTCCCAGGCGTTTGCCTGGCAGGAAGATGCACTGTCCGGAACTGTTACGATAAACACAAGATTAATAGATAAGGAGTTTAAATCATGAGTAAAGTTGCATTGATTACAGGCATTACTGGTCAGGATGGTTCTTATCTGGCGGAGTTTTTGCTGGAGAAAGGGTATGAGGTGCATGGCATCACCCGCCGGGCATCCATTGCCAATACGGCCCGCATTGATCATCTGATCGAGGCAGGCTCCATTACCCTTCATGACGGAGATTTGTCGGATTCTTCTTCTCTGATCAGAATCATCAATCTGGTGCAGCCTGATGAAATCTACAATCTGGCAGCCCAGAGCCATGTGCAGGTTTCTTTTGATGTGCCGGAGTATTCCGGAGATGTGGACGCTATCGGCGTGCTTCGTATTTTGGAGGCGGTGCGGATTCTGGGCCTGACGAAGAAAACTAAGATTTACCAGGCTTCTACTTCTGAACTCTACGGCAAGGTGGAAGAGGTCCCGCAAAAGGAGACCACGCCTTTCCATCCCTACAGCCCTTAACGACAGGTTTTACCGGGAGCTGGCGTTTGGCACCGGAGGCCTTCGGGGCGTGATGGGGGCGGGAACCAACCGGATGAATATTTATACGGTGGCCAAGGCTTCCCAGGGACTGGCGGATTATGTGAGGAACCAGTCGGGCTGCAGGGGGACAGAGGCTGCGGAAAAAGCGTCTGAGGGAACAGGGTCTGAGGGAAAAACCAAACTTCCCAGAATCGTTGTTTCTTATGACAGCCGGCTGAACTCCGCCCAGTTTGCCAGGAAGGCCTGCCAGGTATTTGCGGCCAACGGAATTGAGGCTTATCTTTTCCCCAGGCTCATGCCTACTCCCTGCCTTTCTTTCGCGGTGCGCAGCCTTCACTGCAGCGCCGGCGTGATGATCACCGCTTCCCACAATCCCTCAAAATACAATGGATATAAGGTGTATGGCCCGGACGGATGCCAGATTACCACCAGGGCGGCAAAAGCCATTCTGGAAGAAATCCAGAAGCTGGACCTGTTTCAGGATATCCGCCAGGCGGACTTTGAAGCAGGAATCCAAAAGGGCATGATCCGCAGCATCCCGGAGGAGGTTTACCGGGACTATGTGGAGGCGGTGAAAAGCCAGTCTGTCCTTTACGGAAAGAAAGTTGACCGGAGCGCAGCCATTGTGTACTCTCCCTTAAACGGCACCGGACTTCAACCGGTGACGGATACCCTTAAAGCGGCAGGATATACCAATGTTTTCGTAGTAAAAGAACAGGAAAAACCTGACGGTACATTTCCCACCTGCCCTTATCCGAATCCGGAAATTCCGGAGGCCATGGAGCTGGGAATCCAGGAGGCGAAAAGGCTGGGGGCGGAGCTGTTTCTGGCCACCGACCCGGACTGTGACCGGGTGGGGGCAGCAGTGAAGAACCGCCAGGGAGAATATACTCTTCTTTCCGGCAATGAAACAGGGATGCTCCTTCTTGATTATCTCTGCGCCCGCCGCCTGGAAGCTGGAACCATGCCTGAAGATCCTGTATGCATGAAAACCATTGTGACCATTGATATGGCAGAGCGGATCGCAGCCCATTATGGAGTCAGAACCATTAATGTGCTGACCGGTTTCAAATACATTGGAGAACAGATCGGACTTCTGGAGACAGAGGGCAAGGAAGAGTCCTTTATATTCGGTCTGGAGGAAAGCTGCGGTTATCTGTCCGGAACCTATGTGCGGGATAAGGACGGGGTAAACGCTGTATTTCTGATCTGTGAGATGTTTGCTTATTACAAAACCCAGGGAATCAGCCTTTTAGACCGGCTTGAGGAACTGTATCGCCAGTCCGGCTATTGTCTTAACACTCTCCATTCTTACGAATTCCAGGGGCAGACCGGAGCCGACCGGATGGAAAGAATTATGGAGAAGTTCAGAGGCGGAATCAAGACGATGGGCGGAAAGTCGGTGAAGACCTGCTTGGATTATGCCCAGGGCCTGAAGGGACTTCCCAGGTCTAATGTTCTGAAATTTGTGCTGGAGGATCACTGCTCTGCGGTTATCCGCCCTTCTGGAACGGAGCCGAAGATGAAAGTTTATTTTTCTGTCAGCGCTGAAGGGCGAGAAAAGGCAGAAGAATTGGAGCGGGAAATGGCAAAGGATGTGCAGGCGATGGTGGTTGGCAGGGAATAGAGAGCCAGTAGGAAAATATACTTTTTAGGAAATAGAAAAGACCTTTAAGCGATGCAGGAGCTTTTGCATTTGTTTGAAGGTCTTTTGCATTGTAAAACTGATTTGTTTAAAATTACAAAATAGATACCGATTTTGAGGCATGCATGGAGTTGTGCTATCTGATTCTGGGAGAAAGATCAGTTTGCAATCTGGGTTTTTGATTGATTAATAAATCTTTATTCAACAGTGGGGGATTGTGCTGGCAAGGCATCGTTATTATCGGAAGAAACAGGCAAACTTGACGGTCCGACAGCTTCATGATAAAGTGGGAACATAATAATGGATTGGTGCCGTTGATGCTGGAAGGGAGCGTGGGAAAGTTGAAAAAAAGACTTCCTGTTGGAATTGAAAACTTTGAAGAGTTTTCGGCTGAAAATTTCTATTACGTGGACAAAACCATGTTCATCGCGGAACTTTTGCAAAATTGGGGAAAAGTAAATCTCTTTACCCGCCCCAGACGGTTTGGAAAATCACTGAACATGAGTATGCTGAAATGTTTCTTTGAAATCGGCGGGGATCCAGCTTTGTTTTACGGCCTGAAAATTACCAAGGAAAAGGAGCTGTGTGAAGAATACATGGGGCAGTTCCCGGTGATTTCCATCAGTCTGAAAAGTGTAGATGGCCTGAATTTTGAATCAGCGTCTGCAGCCTTGCGAACGGTGATCGGGGATGAGGCTGGGCGTTTTCGCTTCCTTAGAGAAAGCGGAAGTCTTGATGACGAAGATAAAAATGCATACAGCCGGCTGATCAATGTGGAAGTGAAGAGCGATGCAAGTTACGCCATGTCGGATTCTACGTTGATTGACAGCCTGAAAACGCTCTCACGGCTATTGGCAAAACACTATAACCGTAAGGTTATCCTTCTGATTGATGAGTATGATGTTCCGCTGGATAAAGCATTTCAGTCGGGATACTATGATGAGATGGTGACACTCATTCGCAGCCTGTTTGGCAATGCATTGAAAACGAATGAGAACCTGTATTTTGCTGTTCTTACGGGATGCCTGCGGATTTCAAAAGAGAGCATTTTTACCAGATTAAATAATTTAAATGTGATGACCGTATCGGATCCCTACTTTTGCGACAGTTTTGGATTTACCGAGGATGAGGTGCTGGAATTTTTGCGTTACTATGGATTGGAAGAATTCCATGATACGGTCAAGGAGTGGTATGATGGATATCAATTTGGAAATACATCCGTCTATTGTCCCTGGGATGTGATAAAATATGTGCAGATTTTATGGAAAGACAGGGATGCGGAACCGGGAAATTATTGGGCAAATACCAGTGGAAATGATATTATTCGCCGCCTGCTGAAGAAAGCGGATCAGACCACACGGGATGAAATTGAGCAGCTGGTTAATGGCGGGGCCATTGTGAAAGGGATTCGTCAGGAATTAACGTATCGGGATATTGAAGATTCTGTTGACAATATCTGGAGTGTTCTGTATTCTGCAGGCTATCTGACCCAGCACGGTCGGCTGCCGGGGAAACGGATAAGACTGGCACTTCCTAATCGGGAGGTGAAAGAGTTGTTTGTTGATCTGGTCAAAGACTGGTTTCAGGAAATTACCTTTGCAGATTCTGCAAGGATTAATCGCTTTTGTGCAGCATTTCCGGCTGGTGATGCATCTACGATCCAAAATATGCTTCATGATTATCTGTGGGATTCTATCAGTGTGCGGGATACAGCAGTGCGGATGAGCATGAAAGAAAACTTTTATCATGGCATGGTATTAGGCCTTCTTCGCAGTCAGGGAAACTGGCTGATTCAGTCCAACGCGGAGACAGGAGAAGGATACAGCGATATTTCCATTTGCACGCCGGAACGGACAGGCATCGTGATTGAATTGAAATATGCAGTGAATGGAAATCTGGAAACTGCCTGCGCGGAAGCATTAAAGCAGATCGAGGATAAAAAGTATGCGGAAGGACTTAAGCGCCGGGGCATGAAAAAGATGATCAAATACGGAATCGCATTTTGCGAAAAGGAATGTATGGTGATGACGGCGTGAAGCTGTAAAACATGATTTGAAAAGAATGATTTTTGAGGGGAGAATCCGTCAGATGGGATTGGCTGGGCTTTGTCGCTTGTGTGCCGGGACCCATCTGACGGATTTATATTTTTTTTCCGATGATACCATAAAATCGGAGGTGAAGCAGATGAATCAGGAAAGTACGGAAAAAACTTTGAGGTCTGTTTTTAAAAATCCGGACAGCAGCAGTCGGGGGACACCGTTCTGGGTATGGAACGGTAAGGCAGAGCCGGAGAAAATGATGAAGCAGATCGCCTGCTTTAAAGAAATGGAAACGGGCGGCTTTATTGTTCACAGCCGAACCGGGCTGAAGACGCCGTATCTTGGAAAAGCGTTCATGATAGGATGCAAGCCTCTAAACCAGAAAATACGGTTTAGAGGCTTGCCTGATTATGGAGCGGATTAGCTGTTCAAAAATCCTTGATATTCATTAAACGTTGTCTCTTCTGTTTTCATCATCTGGACGGTCAGCTGGTTATTGCCAAAGTGCAGCTTGAAGTGAACAGAAGCAATGGATTCATCGATCAGCCAGCAAAGGAGATAAAGGGTTTCTGGATCTGCCCATGCGCCGGAAGCGGCACATTTTTGCGCATATCCGGGGAAAATGGATTCTTCCAGGCGGCCAAGGCCGAAGGGAAGAGCATATTCTTTTCCGCCGAGAATGTATTCCAGCTGCCCTTTATCCGGCCCGAAGAAGGAAACGCCCATTTCCCGGAAATCGTAAGGATTAACTAAGAGAGGATATCGCTTCCCGCTGATCTGACAGGAAGGCGTAATTGAGGAAGAGAGAACTGGGATGGTAAGTGTTTTCTTATATTCATCGAAAGCTTGCCGCTCTTCCTCTTCCGGGGAAAGGGGGCCGGGTTTCAGGTTAGGAAGAAGATCCTCGTGAACTGCCCGGTAAATGATATCGCTGGCTCCGTTCATTCCCTGAGTATCGGCGGTGATCACTACCGCCACATCGTGATGGGGATAGCATAACAGCAGCTGATCGCCCATTCCGCAGCAAGCGTAGCCGTCGTAGGGAAGCAGCCAAAACTGCAGGCCATAACCTTCACGGTTGGAGCGGTTCAGCACTGGAGAGGAGTGAAATGAGGTGGCGCGGCGGATATAATCTTCCGGATAGAGCTGCCGTCCTCCTTCTGTCTGATAATGGTCCAGATCTTTTCCGTGATTCATGAGGAGAAGTCCTACCCGGAGCAGGTCCTCAGGCCGGGCCATAAGTCCGCTGCCTCCGATGGAAGTGCCGAAAGGATCAGAAAGAATATAAGATTCCTCACTGAATCCGATTTCTCGAAGGACCCGGTCTTTTAAAAAGGAGAGCAGGTTTTGACCAGTGATTTTTTCCACAAGGGCGCAGAGAGTATGGCTGGCGGAAGTATCGTACATGAAAATGGTGCCTGGCCTGCGGGCAGGCGGAGTCTGGAAAAAGCTTTTCACCCAGTTTTCAGTCGTGCTGGTTTTGTTGTACGTGGTTTTTAAATGACAGCTTCGCATTTCCAGCATTTGTTCAATGGTCATAGAGGTAAGCCAGGGATGAGGAGAGCCAGGCAAATATTCGGGAAAATACTTGCAGATAGGATCGGAAAGGGAAAGCTTTCCGTCCTGCTCCAGAAGTCCGATGGCAAGGGAGGTGAAGCTTTTGGTAACGGAGTACATTCGGTGAAGGGTGTTTCGGGTGAAAGGTTTGTAGTACACTTCTTCGGCCAGTTTTCCGTGCCGGGCAATCAGTACGCTGTGTACAGGAATTTTGTTTTTCTCTAAATTCAGCAGCAGCGTGTGAATTGCTTTGGAAGGGATTCCAACTTCTTCGGGAAGGCAGGTTTGCAGCTGATTCATAAAATCCTCCTTTTTGATGCGGGGCATGTTTGCTTAAGTTCATTGGGCGTTGAGAGAGTCTACAATGGCCTGGGACCATTCTGCCCCGCCTTCATTTTCAAAACGGGCATATCCATCGTCAATCGATAATCCCTGTACAACGCAGGCGGCAATAATAGAATTTTTCAAGCTGGTAAGATCTCCATTGTACTGGCTCATGGCTTCTGTAGTTACCGGGAACGGGGCCATTCTGCAGTTAGCGTAGAATATTTCTGAGGACTCTCTGTTTTCTTCGCCCAGGGTGCTGGCTCCAGGATCGTCTTTCATAGGCAGGATGCTTCCCTGCTGAGAGGTGATAATGGTGCCGTACTGTACTCCAGGCTGGGAACGCATTTCCAGCATATGGAATTCGCCGTCTTTGTAAGTATTTCCGCAGACGGTTTCTGCAGCAGTAGACCAGTGAACGCCTTCTACGCCGTAGATCCATAAGGTCTGCATATCGCCGTTGTCGAAAATATTTTCCAGGAAATATTTAAATACGCCTTCCGGATTATCGCAGCTGGAGGTGATGGCATAAACGGGGGCATTTCTTTCCCAGTACTGCCCGACTTCGGCAATGGGAGGAACAGCGACCAGTTCGCCGTCTAAGCCGTTGACCTCCAATGCATTGTGGAGAGAATCGCCCCATCCGCCAGCCCAATAGGTGAACACGCCGAATTGTCCTTCGCCAAATTTTGTCCGGCAGTTGCTGGTGGCGTTGGTTAAGGTTTCTTTATCTACCCAGCCGTTATTGTAGGCTTCCTGCATTCTTTGAATGGCTTCTTTCATTGCGTCTTCAGTGAACCCATCTTTCCATACGCCGTTTTCGTCTTGATAAAAGGACGGGAATGCATCTTGATAGAATTCCGGCAGATAATTCGTGTATGGGGCTTCGTTTCCAATAAATCCGGCGGCGGAGACTCCTACCGTATTGCCGTCGATTCCGTCTCCGTCAGGATCGCCGTGGGAAAAGGCGTCTAAGACGGCGCAGTATTCTTCATAGTTTGTAGGAACAGAAAGGCCGCAGTTGTCTAACCACTGCTGACGGATGTAGGTGACGCAGCCGCCGCCGCTGGACAGGGACAGGCCGTATAGTTTTCCGTCCAGCAGATTGCTTTCGACCACGTCTTTTCTCACATCCGGATCTTTCATCATGGAGGAATTTTCCCAGGCTTCCGTCATATCCCACAAGGCGCCTTCAGCAGCGTAGCCGGAGTAATAGGAAGAGCCAAGGATAATGACATCCGGCCAATTTTCCGGACCGCTGGCAAAGGTCTGCCCTACCACATCGTAGTAAGCGTCATGATCTGGCTGAATGACTTCCAAATCAATTCCGGTCAGTTCTTCCCATCTCTGCACCCATTCTTCCTGACCATCGGCTTTCGTTGCCTGGAAGGTTCCGTCTACCATGATTGTGATTTTTTCTGGTTTTTCTACCTGGTCTTCCTCGGAAGACTCTGTTGTTTTTTCTGTGGCCTGGACCGAAGCGCCAGCGTCTGCTGATTGAGCGGCGGCTGCGGATGATGATGTGTTTTCTGAGGGAGCCTGGCAGCCGGGTAATAAAAGGGATAGAGAAACCGCTGCTGCTGCCAGAGATGCTTTTTGGATTTTCATATGATGCCTCCTTTTTTGTAATGATGCTTGTAATGCTGCAATGTTGAATCAGCCTGTCGACGGGTAATTCTTTTGTCTTGGATGAACTCATGGTAACATGAAAGTTTTCTGCCGGCAAGAAACGGAATTTGCTTTGATAGGGCGAAATTTTGGAAAAACAAGAGAACAAAATTTGTGTCAACTAAACAAAAATTTCGTTTTTTGACAGCGCAAACTGATTAATTGCACAAAATGGAATTGACTTGGAAGAGATAAAGTTGGTACAATGGTAGTAGTTTTCAGGGAGGTTGCAGCAGAGGAAATGAAGCGAATTCATGAGAAAACAGAAATATCTAATAAAAGTTTTACCGTTCGTTTGATGGCGTCTTACAGTCTGCTTCTTTTTGTGATTTTATGTATAGGGGTCTTTTTTTGCTGCTTCAGTGTGACCAGAATGAAGCGGGAGGTGCGGGAGCAGAATCGCGCTGCTTTTGCGCATTCGGCAGAACAGATGGAGGCCGATCTTAGTTTTTTAACCACATTTGCCCAGCAGATTTCTAATAACTCTAAGCTGGTGCGTTTGGCGAACCTTCCGGATAATGACAGCCGGGATTTTTACCTGCTGGCTTATGAAGTGCGGGAATGGCTTTCTTCTTTGCTTCCCAGTCATTCTATGGTTCCCATGGATTCTTATTTCATCCACTTGCGAAATACCGATTATATCCTTTCTTTTAATAAGGTAGACGATTTGCGCCATCATTACGCTAACCGGCTTTTGAAGAAGGAAGATTATCAACGGTGGAAAGCAGCCATCGAAGATGAGGGAAAACAAGGGACGTTAATTCCGATTCAATCCTTTGCTGGAACGTATACCAGAGATCCGGATAATTTTTATTATGTGATTTCCATGGACGGCTTTTCTTTTCACCGGACTCCGGCGGATATCTGCTTTGAGTTAGATGCAGAGAAACTCCGGGATATTTTCTCAGGCCTAAATTTGTATGATGACGGTTACATTCTCGGGGCGAATCCGGAAGGACAAAGGATGTTTACCATCCAGGGAAAGGGTTCGGAAGCAGGCCCGGAGCATGACGGTTCGTTTTTTCAGGGACTTTCTTATGATGAGAATGGTTTTTCGTCTTATGAGGCGGAATCTACAGGGGAAACGATGCTGGTAACGCGCTGCAATTTGGAGCGGGGAAAGTGGAATTATTATTTAGTGCAGCCTTCTGATCAGATTCTTCATCCGGTAGCGGCGTATCAGCATATGGTGATCGCCGGTCTGGCAGCGGCGATTTTACTGGGATTTTTGATGATTGCCGTTTTATCCAGAAGGAACAGCCGGCCTTTGGCGGCCATGAAAGGGGAGCTGAACCGTTCGCAGAAGGAACAGAGGGAACTTCTTGAATTGACGAAACAGCAGGAACCTTTCGTGCGGAATTCTTACATCCGGCAGGTGATACAAGGGGATATCGGCAGTGAACGGGAGATGGAGTATGTGCGGGAATACCTGGGATTTTCCAGACCGGGAGAGTGGAAGTATTACGTCCTTTACTGCAACATATATGGGAAAAGTTCCGCTGGCGCAGGGGATAACGGTTTTTGTGAAAGACAGATTGAGGCAGGATTTAAACAGTACTTTCCTGAGCTTAAGGCGGTATGCAGTTTTCAGGAACATTCTTTTGCGCTGCTTTTGGCGGCGCCATTAGAAGAAACAGGCGGAGATATCAAACGGCGGATCGCGGAAGAATTTATGGATCTTCATGACGACCTTCTGGAAAATAAATCCTGGTGGATATTCGGAGGTCTGGGCAGCTGTGCCGCGCAGATTGAATTTGTCTGGAAGTCTTATCAGCAGGCCAGGGAGGCTATTCATTACACGACTCAGGAGCAGGTGATCTGCAGCTATTCTTCCGTTGCGTCGAATGCGCAGGGATATTATTATCCCAGGGAATTAGCGGCGCAGCTGACGGGATTTATTGAAGCGGGAAACCAGCGCCAGATCCGGGAATTGTTTAAGGTGATTCAGAAAGAAAATCTGGAGAAACGTATTCTCTCTTCCCGGCAAATGAATTGGCTTCTTTCAGATATCCGAAATACGCTTCTGAAATCCAGATTCAGTTTGCGGGAAGAGGATAGCATAAGAGAAGGCCTTGAAACGCTAGATGAAAAGCTGGATGAGCTTCCATCGCTGAAATTGTGGGAGGATCTGGCGCTGGAACTGGCTAAAATGTGGGAATCCAATACATCGGAAAATGATTTAATTAACCAGGTTAAACACTATATAGAGGAAAATTACAGTGATCCATCCCTTTGCCTGACAAAAATTTCCGATGAATTCTCCATTTCCGAGTGCTATTTTTCTTATTTGTTTAAAAAGACAACAGGCGAAAATTTCTCTTCTTACCTTGAACATCTGAGGATGAAAAAAGCCATGGAGCTTTTAAAGAATACGAATATTAAGATTTCCCAGATTTTTGTTCAGCTGGGATACAATAATATTACGAGTTTCCGCAGAGCGTTTAAAAAGAATTACGGCGTGTCACCTAACCGTGTAAGAGAAAGCGCGCGAATCTAATTGTCCGGCAGCTTCATGATAAAGTGGGAACACATCAATACAAAAACACCCTCTGACAGTCCGACAGCATACGCTGTTGGATTTCCAGAGGGTGTCTTAATCATACAACAGGCGGACCCAAAAGCTATTCAACGCTTCCTGCATTCACACCTGCTAAAAATTCTTCGGCAGTTTTTCCGGAAGCAATGAAAGCATCGATGACTTTCTGCTTCGCGGCTTCATCGGCTCTGGCTACAGCAGCTTTGCGGTCTTTTTTTAATGCGGCAATCTGCTCCTGCAGTTCTGCGATTTTCTGATCGATCATCTGGATTTCTTCGGATGGATTGGTGAGTGTTTTCTTTCTTCCACGCGGCATGTTGATGTCCTCCTTATTTATATTAAGCATTGATACCTTGCCATATTGAGTATAACATTCCATAATAACGATTTCAAGAAAATCAGTTGTAAGATTGGAAAGAATCCGTTAATATAGCACAGGAGGATGATAAAATGCGATTGCGTGTACCGTATTATTATAAGGAATTTAAATGCATTGCCGGCGCGTGCAAGGACAGCTGTTGTGTCGGATGGGAAATCGATATTGATGAAGATACGTTTTCTTATTATCAGGGATTGGAGGGCGATTTTGGAGACCGGCTTCGCTCCAGTATGGCAGCAGGGGAGGAGAATACCTTTGTGCTGAAAAATGGAAGATGTCCTTTTTTAAATCGTGAGAATTTGTGTGATATCTGTCTGGAATTGGGAGAAGAGGCCTTGTGCCAGGTGTGTACAGAATACCCGCGGTTTGTAACAGAATACAGCGATGTTACAGAGAAAAGCCTCGCTCTTTCCTGTGAAGTGGTGGGAAAACTTGTATTTGGAAGAAAAGAACCGATTTATTATGAGGAGTTTTTTCAGCAGGACTGTTTTGAGGAGGATGGGACTGCGGAGGCAGGGGAGGCAGAGAATGCAGAGGATGCAGAATGGGACGGATATGAGGATACCCAGGCAGGAGAATCGAAATTTGTGCCATGGATTGAAAAGGCCAGAGATCTTGCCATCGGGCTGATTCAGGACAGAGTGCGTCCCATCGAGGAGAGAATCTGCAGAATGCTGGAATTTGCCGGAGAGTTTCAGGAGGTATTGATTAAAGAGGATACGAAAGGCATGGAGCAGGTACTGTGCCGATGGGAAAATCAGGAGGAAGAACCCAAAAAGAAAGTTTCAAAAGAAGACGAGGAAGCATTTGCCCTGCAGGCGTTTCGGCAGCGGATCCGTTTTTTTAAGGGAATGGAAGTGCTGGATAAAGAGTGGGAAAGGATTCGGGAGCAGACGGAGGATGTGGTGATCAATGCGGGCGCAGCAGGGTATGCTGCATTGCGCAGGGATTTTATGAACCGTCTCCGCAATCAGGGGCGGGAGTATGAATATGAGCATTTGTGCGTATATTTCCTTTTTCGATACGCCATGCAGACGGTATATGATTCGAATTTCTGGGGCCATGCAGCGGTGATGGCAGTATGTTTTCTTATGATCCGCGATATGGATATGGCCAGGTTCTTCTGCCAAAACGGGAGATTTTCTCTGGAGGACCGGATCGATGTGGCCAGAATTTTTTCCAAGGAGGCAGAACACTCCGAAGAAAATATGGAATACCTTCTTGATGGTGCTTATTATGAAACGTTTATGACAATAGGCAATCTTTTGAGGCAGATTGCAGGAACGGAGGAGGAATGATCTGGGAATATGTGCTGAATGACCTGATGGAACCGTTAAGCTTTATTCCACAGGGGATTCTTATTTCACTGGCGGTGGTATGCGCAGGAATGCTTTGGAAAAGGTTTGCGGCAGAAGAAAAAAGAAGTCCGGATGGAACAAATGGAGACAGCGGACAGGAAAAAACAGGAAAGGGAAAGCGGCGCTTCTGGATGAAGATTTTTTGCGCGGTGCTGTATGGCTACGTGGTTTTTCAGATTTCCTTCTGGTCCAGAGAACCGGGAACACGAAGTGCAGTGAATCTGGAATTGTTCGGTACCTGGGGGGCCAGTCCACAGGCCAGGGCATATGTAATTGAGAATGTAATTATGTTTCTCCCTTTTGGCAGCCTGGCGCCTGGTCTGTGTCCTGTGTTAAAGAAAGGCGCCTGGTGTGTGGCAGCCGGTTTTTTCTGCAGCATGGTTATTGAAACGGCGCAGCGGATTACCGAACGGGGATATTTTCAGCTTGATGATATTGTAATGAATACGCTGGGGACATTTCTTGGATGGCTGTGCTGGAACGTTTTTAAACGCCTGTCGCCAGATGGCATGTTCTGAGTATATTGAGATTCGTGAAACGGATCTGTGAAAGGGAAGGACACGTTTTAAAGAAGCATAGATTAAAAGCAGATCAAAACAGGCCCGAAAAGCACCGTATAAGACAGACGGCTGCGAAATCGGGCCTGTTTTTTGCCTTTTGAAAATTCGTTTTTCAAATGGGCATAAAGGAAAATATTATTCGGTTCTCTCACCTAAGGGCACGTAATGCTTTGACTCTAAGGGCAGCAAGCTCTGGTATGCGGGGCGGATGATCTTATCCACGTTGATCAGCTCCTCCATCCGGTGCGCGCTCCAGCCTACGATTCTGGCGATGGCAAAGATTGGAGTGAACAGCTCGGTGGGGATATCCAGCATGCTGTAAACAAAGCCGCTGTAGAAGTCTACGTTGGCGCTTACGCCTTTATAGATGGCCCGCTCTCCGGCGATGATCTTGGGAGCCAGGTTTTCTACCATAGAATAAAGGGCAAAATCTTTCTCGCGGTGTTTTTCCACAGCCAGTTTTTCTACGAAGCCCTTAAAGATCTGGGCTCTGGGGTCGGAAATGGAATATACGGCGTGGCCCATGCCGTAGATCAGTCCCTTCTTATCAAAAGCTTCTTTGTGGAGCAGTTTCTCCAGGTATGCGGTTACTGCCTCCTGATCGCTCCAGTCGGTCAGATGCTCTTTCATGTCTGCCATCATCTCGACTACCTTGATATTGGCGCCGCCGTGCTTCGGACCCTTTAAGGAAGAAAGGGCGGCCGCAATTACCGAGTAGGTGTCAGAACCGGCAGAGGTAACTACACGGGTAGTGAAAGTGGAGTTGTTTCCGCCGCCATGTTCCATATGGAGTACCAGCGCCAGATCCAGAACTTTTGCTTCCAGTTCCGTATACTTCATATCGGGGCGAAGCAACCGGAGAATGTTTTCCGCTGTGGAAAGATTCGGGTCCGGACGATGGATATAAAGACTTTCATCGCATTCGTAGTGATTGTAAGCCTGATAGCCGTATACGGCCAGCATGGGGAAGGTACTGATCAACATCATGCACTGACGAAGTACATTGGGAAGAGAAGTATCCGCCGTCCGCTCGTCATAGGATGCCAGGGTAAGCACGCTTTTTGTGATGGAATTCATAATATCCTTGCCCGGCGCTTTCATGATTACGTCGCGGACAAAATTCGTGGGAAGAAAGCTGCTTTTATTTAAGGCATCATGGAAATTTGCTAACTGAGAGGAGGTAGGAAGCTCCCCGAATAAAAGAAGATAAGCGATTTCTTCGAAGCCGTAATGTTTTGGGGAGGAGTTGAGGAAGCCTTTTACCAGGTCATAGATATCGTAGCCGCGGTACAGAAGGCGGCCTTCACAGGGAACCATTTTGCCGTCCACTTCTTTTTTTGACTGCACCAGGGAAATGTTGGTCAGGCCGGCCAGAACGCCTGCACCGTTTTTGTCCCGAAGTCCGCGCTTGACACCGTATGTGTTGAACAGGTCCGGGTCAATATAATTGTGGGCGAGGCAAAGGTCCAGATTGGACTTTGCAAAGTCTTCTACATACTGTCTGTTATCTGCCATAAGTTACCTCCTTGATTGCGTAATGAATTGTTCCCGGATGTTGAAAAATAATTCCGGGGACAGCGGGATTTGTTGAAAATGGGTGATACTATGCATTTTCCATATTTATAGTTATACACTTTTTATTGATAAAAGTCAACCTTTACCAATCGGCAATGGTTGACTTCTGCCGTAATTATCAGTATAATGGGCCTATAGATGGGCGGCGGCAGCAGAAACAGGACGGAGGAGACGGATTTATGGAACGGTGGACCAGTGAAGACGGAGTTCAGAAACTGTTTGAGATTTTTCTGACATCGCAGAAGCTGATTCTGCATTCTCTGGATTATCATGGGGTACGATTTACGAAATATCAATTTTATCTTATGATGGAATTGTCACGGGGGCGCAGCCTGACCATGTCGCAGGCGGCGGCCAGTGTGGGCTGTTCCAAGGAACAGGCGACCCGTATGGTGTCGGCACTGGTGGAGGCCGGATACATTGAGCGTTTTCACAGCGAGACGAATCGGAAGCTGGTGATCGTGCGGCTGACGGAAGAGGGCGAGAATCTGATCCGCCGTGAGAAGAGCATTGCCAGGGAAAAGATGAAAGAGGATCTGAATTGCCTGGATAAGGAGGAACGTGATATCTTTTTCCAGACATTAAAGCAGTTTAATATGGTACTGAAGCGTCTGGAAGAGAACCAGGAGAAGCGGCAGGAAGCCGAAGGAGAACTGCATCATTAAATATGGAGCGTCAGCACCTTTTGCCGGATGCTTCATAAATGAAAATGGAGTGCTTAGCGCCTCGTCACCAGGCTGCATCGCACTCCATTTTCATGGATACACAAATTCTAATTGCCAATTAGGTTTGTAATTTGAATCTGTCTATGGAAAGACAATCCTCCCGGGCGGTGTGATGGGTGTAATGCAATAGGAATTTATAATTTGGTTTTCATGTTTTGCCCTGGAAGGATGCTTTCTCATAGAGCATCTTCATCCGTTCAATAGATTAATGCAGAAGATGCGGATTTTATTGCAGACTTTTCAAAAAAAATTAAAATTTTTATAGAAGGATTACGGATAAATTTTTTGGAGGGGCGCGGCGCTTGAAAGCAGGTGGAAACTGTGCTATGATGAGAACTGCAATTTTGCGGGGAAGGCCCTGTTCAGATTAAGGAGGAAACCAGAAAATGAAATGGAAGAAATTTACTCTGACCACCACGGTAGAGGCGGAGGATCTGATCAGCAGCATGCTGGATGAGATCGGCATTCAGGGAATCGAGATCGAAGACAAGGTGCCTTTGACGGAAAAAGAAACGAAGGGAATGTTCATTGACATTCTGCCGGAACTGGGGCCGGATGACGGCGTGGCCCGGATCAGCTTTTATGTGGATGAGGATGAAGATACGGATGAAGTGCTTGCAAAGGTTCGGGAAGGGCTTGAGGAACTGTCCGCTTTTACGGACCTGGGAGCAGGAACGATCCAGGCTTCAGAGACGGAGGATAAGGACTGGATTAATAACTGGAAACAGTATTTCAAGCCTTTTACTGTGGATCATATCCTGATTAAGCCCACCTGGGAAGAGATTCCGGAGGAGCACAAGGACAAGCTTCTGATTCAGATTGATCCCGGTACTGCTTTCGGTACGGGAATGCATGAGACGACGCAGCTGTGCATCCGTCAGCTCCAGAAGTATGTGAACGGAGAGAGTCTGGTGCTGGATGTGGGAACAGGAAGCGGCATCCTGGGAATCGCCGCCTTAAAGCTGGGCGCCAAGGAGGTCTGGGGAACGGATCTGGATGAGAATGCCATTACGGCAGTGGGCGAGAATCTGGCATCCAATCAGATTCCCGATGACCGGTTCCATGTGATCCAGGGGAATATCCTGGATGAAAAGCATGTGCAGGACTGGGCCGGTTATGAGAAATACGATATTGTAGCAGCTAATATTCTGGCTCCGGTGATTATTCTGCTGCAGAAGGAGATTCCGGTACATTTAAAGAAGGGCGGTATCTTTATCACCTCCGGTATTATTAATACGAAGGAACAGGATGTACTGGATGCCTTTGCAGCCAATGACCAGCTGGAAGTGGTGGAAGTAAACCATCAGGGCGACTGGGTCAATGTGACGGCTGTCCGGCGCTGACGGCCGGAAGGCGCAGGCACCAGCCGGTACAGGCAGCCGGAAAGCAGCTGTAAGGTTTGGAGCGGCAGGCGGATGCCGCAGATTAACGAGGGAGAAGCGATGCATCATTTTTTTGCAGACACATCGAATATTGACCCCGGGGCAGGGACAGCCCGGATCGTTGGAATTGATGTAAACCATATCCGGAATGCACTGCGGATGAAGCCGGGAGAGCAGATTCTTATCAGCGATGGCCAGGGACAGGACTATCTGGGACAGATTAAGGAACTGTCGGCAGAGGCCGTTCTGGTGGAGAATCTTTTGCCGGTTTCGGGAAGGGAGCTTCCGGCTTCCATCACCCTTTATCAGGGGCTGCCAAAGAGCGATAAGATGGAACTGATCATCCAGAAAGCAGTGGAACTGGGAGCGGACCGGATTGTGCCGGTAGCCACGCGGAATGCCGTGGTGAAGCTGGACCGGAAAAAGGAAGAGTCAAAAAGAAAGCGCTGGCAGGCTATCGCGGAAAGCGCGGCAAAACAGTCAAAGCGCAGCCGGATCCCGGAAATCGGCCCGGTGATGGCGTTTCAGGAGGCCGTTTCCGATGCAGACGGGACTCTGGGATTTTTCGCCTATGAGAATGCGGAGGGAATGACCGGGACGGCAGGACTGCTGAAACGAGTGGTGCCGGGAGAAAAGATCAGCGTGTTTATCGGTCCTGAGGGCGGATTTGATGAGGAAGAAGCAGAGGCAGCCAAAGAGAATGGGATCCTTCCGGTATCTTTGGGAAGCCGGATCCTGCGGACGGAGACGGCGGGACTTGCCATTCTTTCTGTTTTGATGATGCGGCTGGAGATCCTCGGGGAGATGGAAGCAGAGAGAACGGAAGAGACAGACAAAGCAGGCCAGGCAGAGGTGCAGCAGGGCCGGAAGCAGTGATTGTGCGGGAAAGGACAGGAAATGGAAGCATATTTGGATAATTCAGCCACCACCAGAGTGCTGGATTCAGTTAAGGACCTTATGGTAACGATTATGACGGAGGATTACGGAAATCCTTCTTCCATGCACCGAAAGGGAATGGAGGCAGAGCGGTATGTCCGTGAGGCCAGAGAGAATATTGCCAGGACCCTTAAGGTGCAGGACAAGGAGATCATCTTTACTTCCGGCGGAACGGAGTCAAACAACATGGCCCTGATCGGAGGAGCCATGGCAAATAAGCGGGCCGGAAATCACATAATTACCACCAGGATCGAGCACGCGTCGGTGTACAATCCTCTGGCTTTCCTGGAGAGCCAGGGCTTTTCCGTTACCTATCTGGATGTGGACCGGAAGGGCCATATTTCTCTTTCGGATCTTCAGGAGGCCCTTCGTCCGGAAACGATTCTGGTTTCCATTATGTATGTGAACAATGAGATCGGCGCCGTGGAGCCGGTGGAGGAGATCGGCCGGATCGTAAAGGCGTATCGGCCTTCCATACTCTTCCATGTGGATGCCATCCAGGCCTACGGAAAGTACGAGATCCGTCCGAAAAAGCAGAATATCGATCTGCTCAGCGTCAGCGGACACAAGATCCACGGGCCGAAAGGCGTGGGATTTCTCTACCTGAATGAAAAGGCCAAAGTGCGTCCGCTGCTTTTTGGCGGCGGGCAGCAGCGGGATATGCGGTCCGGGACGGAGAATGTGCCGGGAGCGGCCGGGCTTGGCCTTGCGGCAAAGGAAATGTATACCGGATTTTCTGACCGGATCCGGAAGATGACGGAACTTAAGGATTATTTTATTGACCGGGTCAGCGAACTGGAAGGCATCACAGTAAACAGTGAAAAGGGGCTGGAGAGCGCTCCTCAGATTATCAGCGTAAGCTTTCAGGGAGTGCGGGGTGAAGTGCTTCTCCATGCGCTGGAGGACCGGGACATTTATGTGTCCAGCGGCTCTGCCTGCTCATCCAACCATCCGGCCATCAGCGGCACCTTAAAAGCCGTGGGAGTGAAAAAGGATCTTTTGGATTCCACTATTCGGTTCAGTCTGGGGATCTATAATACAAAAGAACAGTTGGATTATACCGTCGATGTGCTGAAGGAACTGCTTCCGGTTCTCAGGCGGTATCAGAGAGGATAGAAGGGAGTATCAATGAAGTATCATTCATTTTTGATCAAGTATGCGGAAATCGGCGTAAAGGGAAAAAACCGGTACATGTTCGAGGATGCGCTGGTAAAGCAGATCCGCTTTGCTCTAAAGAGTGTGGAGGGAGAGTTTGAGGTAACCAAGGAATCCGGACGGATCTATGCCAATGCCCTGACGGATTTTGATTTTGATGATGCAGTGGAAGCTTTAAAGCGTGTGTTCGGCATTTCCGGCATCTGCCCCATGGTGCAAGTGGAGGATCTTGGATTTGAAGAGCTGAAAAAGCAGGTGATCCAGTATGTGGATCAGGTATACCCGGAAAAGAATTTTACTTTCAAGGTAAATGCAAGACGGGCCAACAAGCAGTATCCTCTCACTTCGGAGGAGATTAACCGGGATCTGGGCGAGGCTGTTCTGGAAGCGTTCCCCGGCCTTTCCGTGGATGTGCATAAGCCCCAGGTAATGCTCCATGTGGAGATCCGCAGCCGGATCAATCTGTATTCGCAGGTAATCCCCGGGCCGGGAGGCATGCCCATCGGCACCAACGGACGGGCCATGCTGCTTTTATCCGGCGGCATTGACAGCCCGGTGGCGGGATATATGATCGCCAAGCGCGGCGTGGTGATCGAGGCCGTGTATTTCCATGCGCCGCCCTACACCAGCGAGCGGGCGAAGCAGAAGGTGGTGGATCTGGCGAAGCTGGTATCCAGATACGCAGGCCCCATTAAGCTTCATATTGTGAATTTTACAGATATCCAGCTTTATATCTATGAAAAATGTCCCCATGAGGAGCTGACCATCATCATGCGGCGGTATATGATGCGGATTGCTGAGATCATTGCCAGGAAGGAAAAATGCCTGGGACTCATCACCGGCGAGAGCATCGGACAGGTGGCGTCGCAGACAGTGCAGTCTCTGGCGGCTACCAATGAAGTGTGCACCATGCCTGTATTCCGGCCGGTAATCGGTTTTGATAAGCAGGAAATCGTGGATATTTCGGAAAAGATCGGAACTTTTGAGACTTCCATCCAGCCTTATGAGGACTGCTGCACCATCTTTGTGGCCAAGCATCCGGTGACCCGGCCGAATATTAATGTGATCCATCGGTCCGAGGAGAAGCTGGCGGAGAAGATCGATCAGCTGGTAGAGACTGCGGTAGATACCACAGAGACCGTGATTTGTCAGTGACCTGTATGTGCCGGCGGCAGACTTTCAATGTAACCGTCACATGCCGGCATGACTTTTATGAAAAAAGGCAATAGAAAAAGCTGCTATGTCAGCAGCCTCCTATTGCCTTTGCTGTCTGTCCCGGAAATCGTTTCCGGAACAAATCAGTCGATGATGTAAGGGGAAAGGGTGTTCAGAATTTCATCAATTCCGTTTTCGGCATGGATGTTTAAGTCGATCGGCTTGGAAAGATCCAGGCTGAAAATTCCCATGATGGACTTTGCATCGATCACGTATCTTCCGGATACCAGATCAAAGTCAACATCAAACTTGGTTAAGTCGTTTACGAAGGACTTGACTTTGTCAATCGAATTTAAGGAAATACGAACGGTCTTCATCTTAAATAGCCTCCTTAGGTTATGTAGTGGGAATCGTTGATTCCAGTACAGTAGAAAACCTGTACTGATTCCATACTACAAAGAGGAAGGCCAAAAGTCAATAGTGAGTTTGCATAAAAAGATTGGAGAATTTATTATGAGAAGACGGGCATCTCTTCATAATCTTGGGTGCAAGGTCAATGCCTACGAGACGGAGGCCATGGAGGAGCTTTTGGCGGCGGCTGGATATGAGATCGTCCCCTTTGGCGAAACGTCAGATGTATGCATTATCAACACCTGTTCCGTGACAAATGTGGCGGACAAAAAATCCCGGCAGATGCTTCACCGGGCAAAAGCGAAGAATCCGGATGCTGTGGTTGTGGCGGCAGGCTGTTATGTGCAGGCAGCTGCCGGAGAACTTTTAAAAGACGGAGCTGTGGATATCATTATTGGAAACAATAAGAAAAAAGAACTGGTTTCCATTCTGGAAGAGTATTTTCAGAGGAGGGCGGAACCGGAAAGCCGGAAAGATGAGGAACATCGGGAGTGCCGGAAAGAGCAGGAAGACAGTCATGTTATCGATATCGGCAGCACCTGGGAGTATGAGGATCTTCATATCAGCCGGGTGGCAGAACATACCAGAGCGTTCATCAAAGTCCAGGATGGCTGCAACCAGTTCTGCAGTTACTGTATTATCCCCTATACCAGAGGGAGGGTGCGGAGCCGCCGGCCGGAGGATGTGGAGGCAGAAGTACGGCAGTTAGCGGCGTCCGGGTATCGTGAAGTGGTGCTGACGGGCATCCATTTAAGTTCTTACGGCATTGACCGCAGGGAAATGGGAGAGGCTGACTGGCTGGAGAGCAGCGGGGATTCGGATGGCAGCAAAGCCGGCGGCCGTGGGCAGGCGCTTTTGGCACTGATCCAGAGAATACATCAGATTGACGGGGTGGAACGGATCCGGCTGGGCTCTTTGGAACCCAGAATCGTGACGGAGGAGTTTGCCCGGTCGCTGGCGAAGCTTCCGAAGGTATGCCCTCATTTCCACCTTTCCCTGCAGAGCGGCTGTCTGGAGACTTTAAAAAGGATGAACCGGCACTATACGCCGGAGGAATATCTGGAATGCTGCAGACGGCTGCGCCGGGTTTATGATGATCCGGCCATTACCACAGATGTGATCGTGGGATTCCCCGGGGAGACGGAGGAAGAATTTGCCCGGACACAGCGTTTCCTTGAAACTGTGGGATTTTATGAGATGCATGTGTTTAAGTACTCCAGAAGGAAAGGCACCAGAGCGGACCGGATGCCGGAGCAGGTTCCGGAGCCGGTGAAAGGACAGCGCAGCGATATTCTCCTGGCCATGGAGGCGGATATGTCCCAGGATTACCGGAAACGTTTCCTGGAAAGGCGGGTTTCCGTACTCTGGGAAGAGGAGATTCTGATCAATGGAGAGACCTGCATGGCAGGTTACACCCGGGAGTATATAAGGGCAGCAGTAAGTAAAACCAGGCTGGTTTCCCTGGGTCTTAAGGCGGCCCCGGGCCAGATTGTGCAAGGGCGTCTTGTGGGGATGCTGAATGAAAAAACAGCGGAATTTGAACCAGAAATGGAGGAATTATTCCATTAATTTACGTAAAATATGGAAAGATGCTCTTGCCGAAACAGAGTTTATGGTTTAGAATAAGATAGAATAGTGATAAGGACGTGATGAAGATGGGCGATATGCATGACACACAGTTTATAACTCTCCAGGAAAATACGGCCAATGCGGCACAGGTTCTGGAACAGGTTTATATTGCCCTGACGGAGAAAGGGTATAACCCTGTCAATCAGATCGTTGGTTATATTATGTCAGGAGATCCAACCTATATTACCAGCCACAAGAATGCCAGAAGCCTGATTATGAAAGTGGAGCGGGATGAGCTTCTGGAAGAGATGATGGCAGTCTACATCGAAACGAAGCTTAAGAAGTAGGCGCGTGCAGGCTCGATTACAGTGAGAAGAGGCTGATTTTATCAGCCGTATAGGAAAATGAAAATCAGTTGGCGGCAAGCCAGCTGGTTTTGTTGTGGAAAATTTTAGCGGACCCAGGGGGTTCTTTTGCCTTTTGGGCCGTTATGGGAAACCATCATGCGCCGGCGGCCAACGCACTAGCCATCCCGCAAAAGTCTGGCGGCGCATTTGGCATCCCTGAATTGAGGCCGCCTATTCGGCGGCAGACTATCAGAGTAAAGTTGACCGGAGAAAAATATGCGGATATTAGGATTGGATTACGGATCGAAAACGGTAGGAGTGGCCGTCAGCGATGCCCTGGGTCTGACTGCTCAGGGGCTGGAAACCATTGTGCGGAAAGAGGAAAACAAACTGCGCCAGACCTGTGCCAGGATCGAAGCGCTGATTTCAGAATATCAGATTACAGCTGTGGTTTTGGGGTATCCTAAAAATATGAATAACACGGCAGGGGACCGGGCGCAGAAGACAGAAGACTTTAAAGCCATGCTGGAACGGCGCACCGGACTCCCGGTAATCCTTTGGGATGAACGCCTGTCTACCCGTTCGGCGGAGCGTATCCTGATGGAGAGCGGTGTGCGGAGAGAGAACCGGAAGGCTGTAATCGACAAGATTGCGGCAGTCTTCATCCTTCAGAACTATTTGGACAGTCTGGCAGCCGGCCGATGCGAAAGCAGCCAGCCGCAGGAGCAGACGGAAAACTAACGGAAGTTCAGGAGAAGAGGAAATGATGAACAACGAAGAAAAGATAACCCTTCAGACTGAGGAAGGGGAGTTTCTGGATTTTTTTGTGGTAGAAGAGACAAGGCTTGCAGGAAGAAGCTATCTGCTGGTAACGGATGAAGAAGATGAAAACGCGGACGGCGAATGTTACATCTTGAAGGATACTTCTGCCCCGGAGGACCCGGATGCTTCCTATGAATTTGTAGAAGACGAACAGGAGTTAAACGATTTATTTCAGATTTTTACCCAGCTTTTGGACGATGCGGACGTGGAGCTTCAAAAGTAAGCCGGATGGGTAAACCGATTAAATGGAGGTAAAAGATTGAAAGGAAAAGAAAAAGAGAATAAGAATGAGACCGTGAAAGTTATCCCTCTGGGAGGCCTGGAGCAGATTGGAATGAATATCACTGCTTTTGAGTGTCAGGACAGCATTATTATCGTGGACTGCGGCCTGGCTTTCCCGAGTGATGACATGCTGGGCATCGATCTGGTGATCCCGGATGTGACTTACTTAAAGCAGAATATCGGAAAAGTAAAAGGATTTGTGATCACCCATGGACATGAAGATCATATCGGAGCCCTTCCCTATATCCTGAAGGAATTGAATGTACCCGTATATGGAACGAAACTGACCATTGCGCTGATTGAAAATAAATTAAAAGAGCATAACCTGTTAAAGAGTACCAGGCGGAAGGTGATCCGTCATGGGCAGTCGGTGAACCTGGGATGTTTCCGGGTGGAGTTTATCAAGACCAACCACAGCATCAGCGATGCATCGGCGCTGGCGATTTTCTCGCCGGCAGGCACCATCATTCATACAGGAGACTTTAAGATCGATTATACGCCGGTATTCGGCGATGCCATTGACCTGCAGCGTTTTGCAGAACTGGGAAAGAAGGGCGTTTTAGCTCTTCTCTGTGACAGTACCAATGCTACCCGCCCGGGATTTACGGCTTCGGAGCGGACAGTGGGAAAGACTTTTGATTCCATTTTTGCAGATCACCAGAACAAGAGAATCATTGTGGCCACCTTTGCGTCCAATGTGGACCGGGTGCAGCAGATTATTTATTCCGCTTATAAGTACGGCCGGAAGGCCGTGGTAGAAGGCCGCAGCATGGTTAATGTAATCGGTACGGCCAGCGAATTAGGCTATATCAAGATCCCTGAGGGGACTCTGATTGACATAGAGCAGTTAAAGAATTACCCGCCGGAAAAGACGGTGCTTATTACCACCGGAAGCCAGGGAGAGTCTATGGCGGCACTGTCCCGCATGGCAGCTTCCATCCACAAGAAGGTATCCATTACGCCAAATGATGTGATCATCTTGAGCTCCAATCCCATTCCGGGAAATGAGAAGGCGGTGGCAAAGGTCATCAATGAACTGTCTATGAAGGGGGCAGAGGTGATCTCTCAGGATACCCATGTATCCGGCCATGCCTGTCAGGAGGAAATTAAGCTGATCTATTCTCTGGTGCGGCCGAAATATTCCGTTCCCGTTCACGGCGAGTACAGCCATCGGGCGGCCCAGGCCAGCCTGGCTCAGGCGGTGGGCATCCCCAAGGAGAATATCCTGATGATCAATTCCGGCGATGTGCTGGAGTTAGGCCAGGATAAGGGCGAGGTAACCGGCCATGTTCCTTCCGGCGCCATTATGGTGGATGGACTTGGCGTAGGCGATGTGGGAAATATTGTTCTGCGTGACCGGCAGAATCTGGCACAGAACGGAATCATCGTAGTGGTTCTGACTCTGGAAAAATACAGCAACCAGCTTTTGGCCGGACCGGATATCGTGTCCAGAGGATTCGTGTATGTGCGAGAGTCTGAGGATCTTTTGGAAGAAGCCAGAAGAGTGGTGGATGATGCCGTTGCAGACTGCCTGGCCCGCCATGTCAGCGACTGGGGAAAGATTAAGAATGAAATTAAGGACAGCTTAAGCGACTTCCTCTGGAAGCGCATGAAGAGAAGTCCCATGATCCTTCCCATTATCATGGAAGTATAAGCAGAGAGGAGGGATACCGTGAGCGATACGACAAAAGACATTAACCGGGTTACCGGGGCCATCATCAGGGTGTCCCTTCGACTGATCATTTATGCCCTTGTGGTACTTCTGCTTTATGAGGGCGTTACAGCCGGCTATTCTTTTGGCTATGCAGTTTTTGCCGGTACGGCAGTGTCGGAGGAACCTGGCATTACTGCTTCGGTGGCAGTGGAAGAAGGGCAGGATGCGGGAGAAGTCGGGCAGATGCTGGAGGAGATGGGGCTGATTCAGAGCCGGTATATTTTCATGATCCAGGCCCTTTTTTACGAATACGATATTTATCCGGGAACTTACCAGCTGAACACTTCCATGACATCAAAGGAGATGCTGGAAGAGATGAGCGTTCTGCCGACAGCGGAAACGGAAGGAGTATCCCAGCAATGATTGAAGATATAAGGATTCGGGACTATATCCTTTCTCTGGAGCCGGATCTGGATCCGGTTCTCTCACAGATTGAAGAGACTGCTCTGGCAGGGCAGATCCCCATTATCCGCAAAGAGACCGGCGCGCTGTTAAAAACCCTGGTGGCTGCAGTGCGGCCCAGGCAGATCCTGGAGATCGGATGTGCAGTAGGGTATTCGGCCCTTTTGATGGCGTCGGTGATGGACCCGGACTGCCAGATTACAACCATTGAAAAATATGAAAAGCGCATTCCTGACGCACTGGAGAATTTCCGCAGAGCCGGGAGAGAAGGGCAGATTACTCTGCTGCCCGGAGATGCCGGGGAGCGGATGGAAGAACTTTCGGAAGAAAGTTATGATTTTATCTTTATGGATGCGGCAAAGGGACAGTATATCCACTGGCTGCCAAGGGTACTTAAGCTTTTGGCCCCCGGCGGTATGCTGGTTTCCGACAATGTGCTTCAGGATGGAGATATTGTCCAGTCACGTTTTGCCGTGGAGCGGCGGAACCGGACCATCCACAGCCGGATGCGGGAGTATCTTTATGTGCTGAAGCATACAGAGGGACTTGAAACGGCAGTGATTCCAATTGGAGACGGTGTCACCGTCAGTGTAAGGATGAGTCGATAAAGGAGAAAATATAAGTTTATGAGAAAAACGGAGCTGCTGATACCGGCGGGAAGCCTTGAAGTGTTAAAAACCGCCGTGGTGTACGGAGCGGACGCAGTTTATATTGGAGGAGAAGCCTTCGGTCTGCGGGCAAAGGCAAAGAATTTTTCAAACCAGGAGATCCGGGAAGGGATCCGCTTTGCCCATGAACGGGGAGTGAAGGTTTATATTACAGCCAACATTCTGGCCCATAATGAAGACCTGGCCGGAGCGGAGGCATATTTTAAAGAACTTGGAGAGATCGGACCGGACGCTCTGATTATCTCGGATCCGGGAATCTTTGATATTGCCAGACGGATCCTGCCGGATGTAGACATTCACATCAGCACCCAGGCCAATAACACCAATTACGGAACGTATCAGTTCTGGTGGCGTCTGGGAGCAAAACGGGTGGTATCGGCCAGAGAACTGTCTCTTCAGGAGATCCGCCAGATCCGGGAGAGCATTCCGGAGGAGATGGAGATTGAGAGTTTTATTCATGGAGCTATGTGCATCTCCTATTCGGGCCGGTGTCTGCTGAGCAATTTCCTGGCAGGTAGAGATGCCAATCACGGCGCCTGCTCCCATCCGTGCCGCTGGAAGTATGCGGTGGTGGAGGAGACCAGGCCGGGCGAGTATATGCCCGTCTATGAAAATGAACGGGGAACCTTTCTTTTTAATTCCAAGGACCTGTGCATGATCGAGCATGTGCCGGAGATGATGGAAGCAGGAATTGACAGCTTTAAGATCGAGGGACGGATGAAGACAGCCCTGTATGTGGCCGCTGTGGCCAGGACTTATCGGAGGGCCATTGACGATTATCTGGAGGATCCGGAGAAGTACCGGAAGAATCTGGAATGGTATAAAGAAGAAATCGGAAAATGCACCACCAGAGAATTTACCACCGGCTTTTATTTTGGAAAGCCCACAGAGGATGCCCAGATTTACCGCAACAGCACTTATATCCGGAATTATACGTATCTGGGCAGTGTGGAGCGGACTGATGAGACCGGCCGGTGCCTTCTGGAACAGAAGAACAAGTTTTCTGCAGGTGAGACCATAGAGGTGATGAAGCCGGACGGACGGAATCTCAGCGTCCAGGTAAAGGGGATCTGGAGCGAAGACGGGGAGCCCCAGGAAAGTGCGCCCCACGCCCGCCAGATGATCTGGGTGGATCTGGGATGTGAACTTCGGCAATACGATATTTTGCGCCGCAGAGAGCCGGAAGCGGTTCATACGGCGTAGGGGGAGAGGCTGCTGCATGAGAAGCTTTCTTTGCATGAAAATGCAGAAGGCATGCGGCAGCCCCTTGTGTATATGCTTACAGATGAGAAATGCTTCGTATCTGCGGCAGTGAAAAGGGGTGAAGGAGATGCTGTCTGTTACTTTGGGTGTTCTGGCTGTGTTTTGTCTGGCCTATTTTGGCGTGATCATTGTCTATTCCGGCATCCAGACATCTATGATCTGGATCTGGCCTGTGATGGCGTTCGTTTTTCTGCTGCTGTCAAGAGGCGTGGTTTTTTACCGCCGCCATAAGCGTTTGATCCCTCTGTGGATGCCGGTATCGGTAACTACGCTTTTGATTGCGGGAGCGGTGATTTTTGCTGTTCTTCAGATGCTGATATTCAGCAGTCTGGCGCCGAAAGAGCCGGCTTATCTGGACTATCTGATCGTCCTGGGGGCAAAGGTGCGGGAAGATGATATCAGTCTTACCTTAAAACAGCGGCTGGACCGGGCCATCCGTTTCCTGGAAGAGCATCCGGAGACCAAGGTGGTGCTGTCCGGGGGACAGGGAGCCGATGAACCAACTACGGAAGCCATGGCCATGGCGGAATATTTGCGGTATAATGGGATCGAGCCGGAGCGGATGCTTCTGGAGACCAATTCATCCAACACTACAGAGAACATGATCTGCAGCAAGGCATTGATTGATGACCAGAGACAGAAGGAAAAGGAAGCAGCCAGGGCCAGGAGAAACCGGATCCGCAGGCAGCGGATGGAACTGGATCGTTTTCTTATGGATATGGAAAAGTTCCGTGAAGATCAGGGGGCAGGAGATGTTTTAGAACGCCCCATCGTACCGGGACCGGTACCTTCTGCGGGGCCGGGGAGCCGGGAGCCCATCCGGATCCCGCCGTCCCAGAAGGAGACAGAGCTTCTTCCGGACAAGCCCCTGCAGATCGGTGTACTGACCAGCAATTACCATCTGTACCGGGCGATGCAGATCGGAAAGAAGAATGGTTTTGCTTCCCTTTCCGGCGTGTCAGCCAGCTCAGATCCCGTACTTTTTGTTCATTTCTGCGTGCGGGAGAGCCTGGCCATATTAAAAGATAAATTTATGGGAAACATGTAAAAGAGATTCTGCGGAATCTTAACTACTTTTGAATTTCAGAAAAGAAAGGCAGAGGTCATTCATGAAAAAATCAGGTTTGGAACAGCTTGGGGCATACCAGCTGGTAACAGAAAAGGAACTGAAGGAGATGAATTCCCTGGGGGTGGTTCTGCGCCATAAAAAGACAGGGGCCAGGATTTTCCTTATGGAAAATGATGATGAAAATAAAGTATTCTGCATCGGCTTCCGTACGCCGCCAAGCGACAGCACGGGCCTACAGCATATCCTGGAGCACAGCGTTCTCTGCGGATCGGAGAAATTTCCGGTAAAGGATCCTTTTGTGGAATTGGTAAAGGGCTCCCTGAATACGTTTTTAAATGCCATGACCTATCCGGATAAGACCGTTTATCCCGTTGCCAGCTGTAATGACAAGGACTTCCAGAATCTGATGGACGTATACATGGATGCGGTTCTGCATCCGAATATTTACCGGGAGCCGAAGATTTTTATGCAGGAAGGCTGGCACTATGAGATGGAGTCGGAGGATGCACCCATCACCATCAATGGTGTGGTATACAATGAAATGAAAGGTGCATTTTCCTCTCCGGAAAGCCTTCTGGACCGTTCCATCTCCCATGCGCTTTTTCCAGACACCTGCTACGGCTTTGAGTCCGGCGGCGACCCGGCGCAGATCCCCGCACTTACGGCAGAACAGTTTTTAGACTACCACAGCCGCTTCTATCATCCAAGCAACAGTTTTATCTATCTGTACGGAAATATGGATATGGCTGAAAAGCTTACATGGCTGGATGAGGAATATCTGGGAAAATACGAATTCCGCCAGGTGGACTCTGGGATTTCCCTGCAGAAGCCTTTTGAGACTCCGGTAAGCCAGGAGGTGCCTTATTCCATTACGGAGAACGAGGAGGAGGAAAAGAGTGCATACCTTTCGGTGAACACAGTGGTGGGCACAGATCTGGATCCCAAACTTTACGTGGCTTTCCAGATCCTGGAGTATGCCCTTTTAGATGCACCGGGAGCGCCCTTAAAGAAGGCCCTGATCGATGCAGGACTGGGAGATGATGTGCTGGGCGGCTATGAAAGCGGTATCCTGCAGCCGTATTTTTCCGTAATCGTGAAAAACACCTCTCTGGAGCGGAAGGGAGAATTCCTGGCAGTGGTAAAAGGCGTGCTGCGAAAGCTGGCGGATCAGGGAATCGATAAGAAGAGTCTCCTTGCCGGACTGAATTATTATGAATTCCGTTACCGGGAGGCGGATTATGGCTCTGCGCCCAAGGGACTGATCTACGGACTCTGGTGCATGGACAGCTGGCTTTATGACGGCGATCCCATGATGCATCTGGAATATCAGGAGACCTTCGACTTCTTGAAAGCGGCGGCGGGAGAAGGTTATTTTGAGAAACTGATCCGGGAATACCTTCTGGATAATCCTTTTGAGGCGGTAGTTTCTCTGGCGCCGAAAAAGAATCTGACGGCAATGGAAGATAAGGCGCTGGCAGAACGGCTGGCATCCTATAAGGATTCTTTAAGTGACGGTCAGATCAAGGATCTGGTGCGCAGCACCAGAGAACTGAAGGAGTACCAGGAAACGCCTTCTTCCCAGGAAGATTTAAAGAAGATCCCCATGCTTCGCAGAGAGGATATCGGAAGGGAGTGCGAGGAGATCGCCTGCTGCAAGCGGCAGATCGGAACGGTTCCGGTACTGTTTTCCTCCATGTTTACTTCCGGGATCGGCTATATCAGCCTCCTTTTTAACACCAATGGGATCCCGTCAGAGGATCTTCCCTATGTGGGACTGTTAAAATCCGTTTTGGGTTATGTGGACACAGAGAATTACCGGTATGAGGATCTGACCAGCGAGATTTACTTAAACAGCGGCGGCATTGACTTTTCCGTGACTTCCTATGTGAATCTGAAGGAGCCGGAGAATTTTACCGGAGCGTTTATTGCCAGGGCAAAGGTGCTTTATGAGAAAGCGGATTTTGCGTTCTCGATCCTGGCAGAGATTCTGACCCGGTCGTGCCTGGATGATGAAAAGCGTCTGGGAGAGATTCTGGCAGAAACCCGCTCCAGAGCCAGGATGCGTTTAGAGAGTACGTCCCACTCGGCGGCGGTGGCCAGGGCAACCTCGTACTTTTCGCCTACTTCCAGCTACAATGACCGGACCGGCGGTATTGGCTATTACTTCTTCTTAGACCAGGTATGCCGGGATTATGAGAATCCGGAGAACCGGAAGGCTCTGTCGGAGAAGCTGCGCCAGGTGTGCAGCCGCCTGTTTACCAGGGACCATCTGCTGGTAAGCTTTACTGCAGATGAGGAAGGATACGAAAAGCTGGCGGCCGGACTGGATCATCTTACCCGGTGCCTGGGAGAAAGCGACGGCAGGGTATATCCTTATGTATTCCAGCCGGAGAACCGGAATGAGGGCTTTAAGACGGCCTCCCAGGTAAACTATGTGGCGCGCTGCGGATCTTTTGCAGGAAGCGGCTTTGCCTATACCGGCGCCCTCAGGATCCTTAAGGTGATCTTAAATTACGATTATCTGTGGCTGAATCTCCGGGTACAGGGCGGAGCCTACGGCTGCATGAGCGGATTCGGAAGGTCCGGGGAGGCTTATCTGGTTTCCTACCGGGATCCGAATCTGAAAGAAACCAATGACATCTACGAAAAGATTCCGGAGTATCTGCGCCGGTTTACTGCAGAGGAACGGGATATGACCAAATATGTGATCGGCGCCATCAGCGAGCTGGACACGCCGCTGACGCCTTCCATCAAGGGAGCCAGAGCCGTCTCTGCCTACCTGTCCGGTGTGACCAGAGAGATGCTTCAGGAAGAACGGCTGCAGATCCTTGAAGCAGGGCAGGAGGATATCCGGAATCTGGCGGGAATCCTTCAGGCTGTCCTGGATACGGGAAGCTTGTGCGTCATCGGAAATGAAGAGCAGGTAAAGGCGGAAAGCGCCATGCTCCGGAACGTGGAGAACCTGTTTTGTTAAATGCAGGCACAGGACTGGGAGCGGCACCAGAAGATGCCGCTTCAGGAGAGAAAGGAAAAGAAAAGTATGGAAAATGCACAGAAGAAATCCGGCTTTGTTACCTTGATCGGGCGGCCGAATGTAGGAAAGTCTACACTGATGAACCGGCTGATCGGACAGAAGATCGCCATTACTTCCAGCAAGCCCCAGACCACCAGAAACCGGATCCAGACAGTATACACAGATGAACGGGGCCAGATCATCTTTCTGGACACGCCGGGCATCCACAAGGCAAAAAATAAACTTGGGGAGTATATGGTGAATGTGGCAGAACATACCTTAAAGGAGGTGGATCTGGTACTCTGGCTGGTGGAGCCTACCACCTTTATCGGAGCCGGGGAGCGTCATATTGCCGAGCAGCTTAACCGGGCAGGAACCCCCATTATCCTGGTAATTAACAAGATCGACACCGTAAAGAATCCGGATGAGGTGATCACCTTTATCGCCGCATACAAAGACATTTGTAATTTCGCGGAAATCGTGCCGCTGTCAGCTCTGAAGGGGAAGAATACGGACCTTTTGACGGAACTGATCTTTAAGTACCTTCCCTACGGACCGGAATTCTACGATGAAGATACGGTAACGGATCAGCCCACGCGCCAGATCGCTGCGGAGCTGATCCGGGAAAAGGCTCTGCGGCTTCTGGATGATGAGGTGCCCCACGGCATTGCTGTGACCATCGAGAAGATGCGCCAGCGGGATAATGGAATTATGGATATCGAGGCCACCATTATCTGTGAGAGAGATTCTCACAAGGGCATTATTATCGGAAAAGGAGGCAGCATGCTGAAGAAAATCGGAAGCGCTGCCAGAACGGAGATCGAAAAGATGCTGGAGAACCAGGTGAATTTAAAACTCTGGGTAAAGGTGCGCCGGGAGTGGCGTGACAGCGAACTTTACATGAAGAATTACGGCTATAATCCAAAGGATGCACAGTAACCATGGGCTGGCGGCGGAAGTCAAAAACCCCGCAGCCAGCTGCAGGGCATCAAATTTGCAGAGCAGCCAAGCTGCGGGGTTTTGACCCTCGCGGCAGTCGCCAAATGGACATGCAAGCATGTCCGCTTGGCTCGTTGCCCGCAGAAATAAAAAGGAGGAAGGCATTGTGCGGGAAACGGTCAATCTGACGGGAATGGTTATCCGGTCATCTCCTTCCGGGGAAGCGGACAGGCGTCTTGTGATTCTTACGCGGGAGAGAGGAAAGATTACCGCCTTTGCCAGAGGAGCCAGGCGGCCGGGAAGTACATTGATGGCTCCTGGCCGTACTTTTGCTTTCGGCACCTTCCGGCTGTACGAAGGGCGGGATGCCTACAGTCTGCAGGGGGCGGAGATTTCCAATTATTTCGAAGAGATCGCCATGGACATGGAAGCGGCCTGCTACGGGTCTTATTTTCTGGAACTGGCTGATTACTACAGTCGGGAGAATCTGGATGGCACGGAGATGCTTAAGTTGATCTATCAGTCTCTGCGGGCTCTCCTTAAGCCGGCGATTCCCAATGTGCTGGTGCGGCGGATTTATGAACTGAAGTCCATGGTAATTAACGGCGAGTATACGGAATGGCCTCCCAGGAAAGTCAGCGATTCGGCTGTTTATGCCTGGACTTATGTGACGGTTACGCCGGTGGAATCGCTGTACCGCTTTACGCTGACGGAAGATGTGCTGAAAGAGTTTTCCGGCTGCGTGGAGGAGAATATGCGCCGGTACATTGACCGCCACTTTCATTCCCTGGATATCCTGAATACATTAAGTGACCCAGGAGGAAAAATGCCGCAGAAAGGCTGACTGTTTAAGACCGATGCTTTTGAATAGAAATTTGGTATTGAAAAAGCAGCAGAAAGCGGGTATGATAGGAGAAGCTGTGAGTCCGTTTAAGGCGGACGGGAGGAGGATGGAAAAGCCGGTGCAGAACAAAAAGAGATGGAAAGCTGCGGTTTTGACAGCAGCCCTCAGCATGGGAGTCTGGGGCTGCCAGGGTGTGGGAGGCGGATATGACTTTCAGCCGGAGACCAGCAGCATCTACGTGTCGGAGGATGGAAAGATCCAGAGCGCCACAGTAGAAAATTATGATAAGGATTATTACAGCCAGAGCGGCCTGGAGGAATTTCTGTCCGGCCAGGTGGCTGCTTACAATAAAAGTCTGGGCGCGGCTGAACTTGGCCATAATATAGAAGGCGGCCAGACACTTCCGGCGGCAGTGGTATCCTGCAGCCTGGAAGAGGGAAAAGCTGCGGTAATTTATGAATATGCCGACAGTGAAAGCTTCTTAGATTTTGCGGAAGAATTCCATGACGCAGATAATCTGGTATCAGACTTTAAGACGGGGACGGCGGCAGAGGCCAGAACCGAAGGGTGGCTTGAGGGCATGGATTTTGTAAAGCCGGGAAAGGGACAGGAGGTTGCAGATGCTTCGGCTGATGAGATCAGCAGGCTGAGCGATCAGCAGGCGGTGCTTGTTGAGACGGATCATCCCATTACCCTGGAGACCGGCGGAAGGATCCGATATATGACCCGGGGCGTATCTCTTCAGGACAGAAATACGGCCCAAATTCCGGAAGGAACTCATGTGATTATATTTAAATGATGCCGGAGCCCAATGGGAATGTCCCTTCGGTGACACATCAAAAAGCAGGAAAATCCTGAAAGAAAGGCAAAAGTGAGGTAGAGGATATGGAAAAGACTATGGAGAAAATCGTAGCGCTGGCGAAGAACAGGGGCTTTGTGTACCCTGGTTCTGAGATTTACGGCGGACTGGCAAACACCTGGGATTACGGCAATCTCGGTGTGGAACTTAAGAATAATGTAAAGAAGGCCTGGTGGCAGAAATTTATCCAGGAGAGTCCTTATAATGTAGGTGTGGATTGTGCCATTCTGATGAATTCCCAGACCTGGGTAGCATCCGGCCATCTGGGCGGTTTTTCCGATCCCCTGATGGACTGCAAGGCCTGCAAGGAGCGTTTCCGCGCTGACAAGCTGATCGAGGATTACATGGCGGAAAACGGCATTGTTCCGGAGAGCGGCATCGACGGCTGGAGTCAGGAAGAGATGAAGCGCTATATTGATGAGAAGAATATCTGCTGTCCCAGCTGCGGAAAGCATGATTTTACCGATATCCGTCAGTTCAACCTGATGTTCAAAACCTTCCAGGGTGTAACTGAGGACGCCAAGAACACGGTTTATCTGCGGCCTGAGACTGCCCAGGGTATTTTTGTAAACTTTAAGAATGTACAGAGAACTTCCAGAAAGAAGATTCCCTTCGGCATCGGACAGATCGGAAAGTCCTTCCGCAACGAGATTACTCCCGGAAACTTTACCTTCCGGACCAGAGAATTTGAGCAGATGGAGTTAGAGTTCTTCTGCAAACCGGATACTGATCTGGAATGGTTCGCCTACTGGAAGGAGTACTGCATCAACTGGTTAAAGACGCTGGGAATCAAAGATGATGAAATGCGGGTAAGAGATCATTCTCCCGAAGAATTGTGCTTTTACAGCAAGGCCACATCGGATATCGAGTTCCTCTTCCCCTTTGGATGGGGCGAGCTGTGGGGAATTGCTGACCGGACGGATTATGACCTGACGCAGCACCAGAATACCTCCGGCCAGGATCTGACTTACTTTGATGACGAGGCGAAGGAGCGTTATATCCCCTACGTAATCGAGCCTTCTCTGGGTGCTGACCGTGTAACGCTGGCGTTCCTGTGCGCTGCTTATGATGAGGAAGAGATCGGCGAAGGAGATGTACGTACCGTTCTTCATTTCCATCCGGCCATTGCACCGGTAAAGATCGGTGTGCTTCCCTTATCGAAGAAGCTGAATGCAGGTGCTGAGAAGATCTATCAGGAGCTGTGCAAGTATTATAACTGCGAATTTGATGACCGGGGCGCTATCGGAAAGCGCTACAGAAGACAGGATGAGATCGGAACGCCCTTCTGCATCACCTACGACTTTGATTCGGAAGAGGATCATGCCGTTACCGTCCGCGACCGTGACACCATGGAGCAGGTCCGGATTCCCATTGCCGAACTTAAGGATTATTTTGAAGATAAATTCAGATTCTAAGAAAAACTGCCGCTGCGGAGAATTCCCGGCGGCAGTTTTTGTATGGCGGGCCGGAAAATTTAGAAGAAATGCATGTTCGCATATACGAATCAATATCAGATATTCGAAAATTGACTAAAAATGAAAGCACTTTCATAAGATATTACAGATAAATAAACAAATTTTCTCCTTTTTTTGAAGAAAAAACCTTTACTAGAAAAAGATTTGTGTTATACTATTTGCAGACCGAATTTCGGATAAGCTGAAGCGGGAGACCCCGCTTTCTTCTTGCTGTGCGGCAGAAGTGCTCTGCAGCGTTTTTTATGCCGGCACAGAAGCAGCCGAAGCGAAAAACGGAAATTACAAGAAGAGATTTTTAAAATCTTGAGGAGGAAATAATCTTATGGCAAAGAAATGGGTTTATTTGTTCAGCGAAGGCAATGCGACCATGAGAAACCTGCTGGGCGGCAAGGGTGCGAACCTTGCAGAGATGACAAATCTGGGTCTTCCGGTACCGCAGGGCTTTACCATCACCACGGAAGCCTGCACCCAGTATTATGAAGATGGACGTCAGATCAATGACGAGATCATGGGCCAGATCATGGAGTACATTGCCAAGATGGAGGAGATCACCGGAAAGAAATTCGGTGACAAGGAAAATCCATTATTAGTATCCGTACGTTCCGGCGCAAGAGCTTCCATGCCAGGCATGATGGATACCATCTTAAACCTTGGCTTAAATGAAGAAGTAGTAGAAGTATTGGCTGCCAAGTCTGGCAATCCCCGCTGGGCATGGGACTGCTACCGCAGATTTATCCAGATGTTCTCTGACGTAGTTATGGAGGTCGGCAAGAAGTATTTCGAAGAGCTGATCGACAAGATGAAGGCAGAGAAGGGGGTTACTCAGGACGTTGATCTGACTGCAGATGACTTAAAAGAACTGGCAAATCAGTTCAAGGCTGAGTATAAGGAGAAGATCGGAGCCGACTTCCCCACCGATCCCAAGGAGCAGTTAATGGAGGCTGTAAAAGCTGTATTCCGTTCCTGGGACAACCCGAGAGCAAATGTATACCGCCGCGACAACGATATCCCTTATTCCTGGGGCACAGCTGTTAACGTACAGATGATGGCATTCGGAAACATGGGCGAGACCTCCGGTACCGGCGTTGCCTTCACCAGAGATCCTGCTACCGGCGAGAAGCACCTGATGGGCGAGTTCTTAATGAACGCACAGGGCGAGGACGTAGTTGCAGGTGTTCGTACTCCTCAGAAGATTGATCAGCTGAAGGAAGTTATGCCTGAGGTTTATGATCAGTTTGTACAGATCTGCCATACCCTGGAAGATCACTACCGTGATATGCAGGATATGGAGTTCACCATTGAAGACAGAAAGCTTTATATGCTGCAGACCCGTAACGGCAAGAGAACCGCGAAGGCTGCATTAAAGATCGCATGCGATCTGGTAGATGAGGGAATGATCGATGAGAAGAAGGCTGTTCAGATGATCGATCCCCGTAACCTGGATACCCTGCTGCATCCGCAGTTTGACACAGAGGCCTTAAAGAAGGCAGCTCCTCTTGCAAAGGCTCTGGCTGCTTCACCGGGCGCTGCCTGCGGAAAGATCGTCTTCACTGCAGAAGATGCCAAGGAATGGGCTGCAAGAGGCGAGAAGGTGGTTCTGGTTCGTCTGGAGACCTCTCCCGAGGATATCGAAGGCATGAAGGCCGCTCAGGGCATTCTGACCGTACGCGGCGGCATGACCTCCCACGCAGCGGTAGTTGCCCGTGGTATGGGAACCTGCTGTGTATCCGGATGCTCCGAGATTGCTATGGATGAGGAGAACAAGAAGTTCACCCTGGCAGGCAAGGAGTTCCATGAAGGCGATCCGCTGTCCATCGATGGATCCACCGGAAATATTTATGATGGCATTATCCCCACCGTAGACGCTACCATTGCCGGTGAGTTCGGACGGATCATGGGATGGGCTGATAAGTACAGAAGATTACAGGTTCGTACCAACGCAGATACTCCTGCTGACGCTGCCAAGGCACGTGAGCTGGGTGCAGAGGGAATCGGTCTTTGCCGTACCGAGCATATGTTCTTTGAAGGCGACAGAATCGATGCATTCCGCGAGATGATCTGCGCTGACACCGTTGAGGAGAGAGAGGCTGCACTGGATAAGATCCTTCCTGTACAGCAGGGCGACTTTGAGAAGCTTTACGAGGCTCTGGAGGGCAACCCGGTTACCATCCGTTTCCTGGATCCGCCGCTGCATGAGTTTGTTCCCACTGAGGAAGAGGACATTAAGAAGCTGGCTGACGCTCAGGGCAAGACCGTAGAGCAGATCAAGAACATCATCGCATCTCTCCATGAGTTCAACCCGATGATGGGACATCGCGGATGCCGTCTGGCAGTTACCTATCCGGAGATTGCCAAGATGCAGACCAAGGCTGTGATCCGTGCCGCCATCAATGTTAAGAAGGCACATCCGGACTGGAAGGTAGAGCCGGAGATCATGATCCCCTTAGTTGGCGATGTAAAAGAATTAGCATATGTTAAGAAGACTGTTGTTGAGACTGCCGATGCAGAGATTGCAGCAGCAGGAATTGAATTAAAGTATGAAGTTGGAACCATGATCGAGATCCCGAGAGCCTGCGTAACCGCTGACGAGATCGCCAAGGAAGCAGAGTTCTTCTGCTTCGGTACCAACGATTTGACCCAGATGACCTACGGCTTCTCCCGTGACGATGCCGGCAAGTTCTTAAATGCATACTATGATGCTAAGATTTTTGAGAACGATCCATTTGCCAAGTTAGACCAGGTAGGTGTAGGCAAGCTGATGGAAATGGCCATCAAGTTAGGAAAGGCCACCCGTCCCGAGCTGCATATCGGTATCTGCGGCGAGCACGGCGGCGATCCGTCTTCCGTAGAGTTCTGCCATAAGATCGGTCTGGATTATGTATCCTGCTCACCGTTCCGTGTGCCGATCGCAAGACTGGCTGCTGCACAGGCTGCATTAAACGATTAATTGACCGGAAACGAAGCAAAAAATCAGTAGAAGAAGGGTCCTGCAGATGCTATCATCTGCAGGACCTTTTTGTGATTTGAAACCTTTTTTATGCCAGACCTGCTATTCGGGGAAGAGCCATGCTCAGTGCCGGGATGTAGGTGACTAAAAGCAGTCCTATCAGGATGGCCGCATAGTACATCAGCATGTACGGCATGACTTTTGCCAGGGATGTCTTTCCGACTTTGATGGCAACAAAGAGGGTGTTTCCTACCGGAGGAGTGATATTGCCGATACACAGGTTGTAAACAAGGATCAGGCCGAAATGGATGGGATCCATGCCGAAGGTCTGCACTACCGGAAGGAAGAGAGGAGTGAAGATCATGATGGCCGGAGTCACGTCCATAAAAGTTCCGGCGATCAGCAGGATCACGTTCATAATCAGCAGGATAATATACTGATTGCTGGTGATGCCAAGGAGAGCATCGGAGATTGCCTGCGGGATCTGGGTGAATGCCATAACCCATCCCAGGATATTGGAAACGCCGATCAGGAAGACAACCATGCCGCTCATCTTGGCGCTTTCCACCACAATGTTCCAGAAGGATTTCCAGGTAATGTTCCGGTAGCAGATTCCAAGGATCAGGGCGTATACAACGGCAATGGCGGATCCTTCGGTTGCGGTGAAAATTCCGGCGATGATTCCGCCGATAACAACAACGATCAGGGACAGGGAAGGAATGGCGCGGAGTGTGGCAACGCCAAGGTTCTTCCAGTCAAACTTGCCGGGAGTGCCTTTGTAGCCCTTTTTCTTTGCGATGATAACGGCTACTACTACGCAGCAGACTGCCCAGAGAATGCCGGGAACGTAACCTGCCAAAAACAGCGCGGCTACCGATGTACCGCCGGACACCAGGGAATAGGTGATCAGCGCATTCGACGGCGGGATCAAAAGGCCGGAAGGGGCCGATGCACCGTTTGTTGCGGCGCAGATTGCACGCTCATAACCCTGTTCTACTTCGCCCTGCTCTACCATGCTTCCTACCGCAGCAGCGGCTGCAGAAGCGGAACCAGAGATAGCACCAAACAGCGCGTTGGCGCCTACGTTTGTTACCAGAAGTGCGCCGGGAAGCTTGCCCAGGATCGCCAGAACGAAATCGACCAGACGTTTGGCGATACCGCCCTGGTTCATCAGGTTTCCGGCCAGGATGAAAAAGGGGATGGCGGTCAGGCTGAACTTGCTCATGCCCACAAAGGTTCGCTGGGCTGCGGTTAATACAGATACATCTAACGGCACCGACTGCAGGATAGCCACCAGAGATGATATACCGATGGCGTAGGAGATGGGCACTCCGATTACCAGCAGCAAAGCCAGTACAACAATGATAATAAGCAAAGACTGCATTGCCATGATTTATAAGCCTCCTTTCCCTACTTTTGCGGCGCGGCGGTTTCATCGCCGGGCAGAACACGGATGTTTCCTTTTACGATATCGTAGATATTGATCAGGGTGTAAATAATGTTCAGTACGCCGCTTAAGGGCAGGACTACATAAAAGATTCCCACAGCCACGCCAAGAGAGGAGGTCATCTGACCCATGGCCAGGCTGGTGATCTGTACACCGCCGAATACCAGGATAACGGCTGCAAAGATGCAGGCGATCACTTCTGCAAAGATAGCGAAGAATTTCTGAGCGCCCGTGCCCATTTTCTCCACCACTACCGGAATGTTCATGTGTCCTCTTTCTCCAACTACGATGGATGCGCCCAGCAGTGCCATCCAGGCAAAAAGATAAGATACCAGCTCTTCTGACCAGGAAGAGGGATTTTTAAGGATGTATCGGGTAAAAACCTGCCAGCAGGTCAGGATTACCATGGCCAGGAAACTGATTCCGGCCAGAAATTCAAGAATTCGGTCTAAAAAATTTCGTAATTGTTTCATGCTTCTCCCCCTTTATTCGGTCTGCGCAGGATACTGTTCATTGTAGGCCTGAATGGCATCATAGGTACTCTGGAGATCCGGGTTTTCTGCCAGCATGGAATCGTGAAGCGGCATACAGGCTTCCATAAACGGTCCCTGGTCCGGATAGATAAATTCCACATGCTGTTCGTTCTGAGCCCGGTCCTTGGCGTTTTCTACTGCCTTTACCCATTCTTCACGCTGGACTGTATTGATCAGCTGGAACCCTTCTTCGAAAATGGCCCGTTCTTCCTCCGTCAGACCTTCCATAAAGGCGTTATTTCCAATAAGGATATCCGGAACCATCTGATGCATGTCATAGGAATAATACTTGCATACATCGCCGTGGCCGTTGTCAGTAAGGGCCATTTCGTTGTTTTCTGCGCCGTCGATGATGTGGGACTGCAGGGCTGTGTACACATCACCAAAGCCCATGGGGGTGGCGGATCCGCCTAAGAGGCGCATCATTTCAATGTTCGTAGGAGACTGCTGTACACGGATCTTCAGGCCTCTTAAGTCAGCCGGACTGTTGATGGGCGTATCTACTGTATAGAAATTCCGGGTTCCCGCATCCAGCCAGGTAACGGCGGTAAAGCCGGCCTTAACTGTGGAATCAAAGATGGGGCCGGTCAGACTCTCGTCATCCATGGCGTGATGGTAGGCTTCCGTGCTGGCAAAGAGATAAGGCAGATTAAAGATTTCGTAGTTCTTGCTGAAGGTTTCCAGAATCGCGTTGCTGGCTACACAGAAGTCGATGGCGCCTGTCTGGGTCAGCTGAACCATGTCTGTCTGAGATCCCAAAAGTTCGCTGGGATATACTTCCACCCGATACTTGTCTCCCAGCCGTTCATTAATGAATGTCTGAAATTCTGTCAGGGCAATGTGAGTCGGATGATTGGTGGACTGGTTATGGCCGATCCGGACGATACGGGTACTGTCTGCACTTTGGCAGCCGGAGAGTGCGGCGCATATGGCAGCTGCGGCCAGAAGAAGCACACCTCCTTTCCTGAAGTTTTTCATGGCTTTTCCTTCCTTTCTATAACGAAATTTTAACATATGTAAATAGTATCACATGAATGGAGAAAAGAAAATGGACATTATAAACAAAAACAATAAAAAATAAAGATAAATAGTGCTAAAACTGTATATTTTTAACAAAAGATTTTAGAAAATAAAGAAAAGGAGTTGTAAGGGATGCTCAAACCCCGCCTGAAGTACCGGCCTGTAATGCAGCGGAAGAAGGAAACCTGCAGTACGGCAGGAAAGAGGGGGAGGCAGAATGGCCGAAAGGAAGAAATTTTCATAATTTTTTAAGGACAAGGAAACAAAATCATGATATGATAAAAAGGATGACCACAAATTCATTTTCTGTCGCTGCGGCAGAGAAAAACAGACTTCCAAAGAAAAGGGAACGAAACAACGATGAAACAATTAAAAATTACAATCAGGCACATAAAATTCCGGGCCGCCGCCCTTGCGGCCGGTGCTGTCCTTGCCATGGAGGCTTTTGTCTTTCCGGCGTATGCAAAGCCGGTGTGGCCTTCTGATACAGGAATCCAGGCGGAGGCCGGCATTGTAGTGGATCAGGAGACCGGAGCGGTTATATTCGGGCAGAATATCCACCTTCCTTATGCGCCTGCCAGCATTACAAAGCTTCTTACCGCTCTGGTGGTAATCGAGAACTGCGATTCTCTGGATGAGATGGTTACGTTTTCTCATGATGCCGTTTATAACGTGGAATCTGGAAGCGGGAATGCGCTGTCTTTAGAGGAAGGAGATCAGCTGACGGTGCGGGACTGCCTTTATGCCATGATCCTGCGCTCATCCAACCAGGCGGCCAATGCTCTGGCGGAGCATGTGGGAGGCACCAGGGATGGCTTTGTGCAGATGATGAACGAGACCATACGGGAGCTGGGATGTACGGAAAGCAATTTTGCCAATCCTTCCGGCTTAAATGATGATAACCAGTATGTGTCTGCTTATGATATGGCGATTATCAGCCGGGCGGCATTTGCCAATGAGACCCTTCTTGAGATTAATTCTGCTGATTCTTATGATCTTCCGGCTACGATCTTGAATCCGGACGGACGAAGGGTAAACATGGAACATAAACTTCTTATTACGGAAGATGAAACCAGCGAGACGTATTATCCTTATGCAGTGGCGGGAAAAACCGGATATACCTCTATTGCAGGAAATACCCTGGTAACTCTGGCACAGAACGGGGACCGTCAGCAGGTGGCAGTTATTTTAAAGAGCAACTGGACCCATTATTCGGACACCATTGCACTGATGGATTTTGGATTTTCACGATTTCAGAATCTGGACGCATCCGGCGATGAGGCTTCGCTTTTTGACGGGAACGGCAGTCTGACTGTGGATGGCCAGACTTACCAGCAGGATCAGCTTGCGGCAGAAGGCGTGCAGAAGGTAACGGTACCCTTGGAAGCGACGCTGGCGGATGTGGACAGGGAGCTTGTTTCCGGGGATGGGCTGGGAACTGCGGCTCCGGAGAATGCAGTGGCACAGGTCCGGTACACTTATGATGACAGACAGGTAGGAAGCTACTATCTGGTAAGCACGCAGACTGCGGAGGATGGAGTTTCTCAGGAGACGGGAACGGCTGCAGATGAAAGCGGCGCAGTCACAGACGGGGAGAATCCGGAAGCAGGGCAGGAGACTGGTTCGGCGGCAGCCGGATCTTTTGCAGCGGGTCCGGTCCTTTTGGCGGGCGGAGCGCTTCTGGCAGCTGCGGCTGTGATTCTGATCCTGGCTGTAACCATACGAAGACATCGGGAGCAGGAACGCCTGGAGGCAGAGGCACGCAGGGAGAGAAGAAAGCAGCGCCTTGCTGAGATCGGATGTTCCGAAGAAGAATTCCAGCGATTGTTTGAAGAACGATATGGAAAAGACAGAGAATAATGCTGGAGGGATTAGGACATGGATAATTTGATTTTCTGCCTGAATGCGACAATTCCCATATTCCTTCTGATGATCCTTGGACTTTTCTTTAAGAACAGGGGGATGTTTGATGAAGGATTTATCCGACGGATGAATACGTTTGTATTTAAAGCGGCACTTCCGGTACTTTTGTTCCGGGAATTGTCCGGAGCAGATTTCCTGGAGGTGTGGGACGGCCGGTTCGTGGTCTTCTGTTTTTTGGCTACAGCCATTTCCATCCTGGTTTCCATGGGAATCGCCTATTGTCTGCCGGATCGGAGTATCCGGGGAGAATTTGCCCAGGCAGCTTACCGTTCCAGCGCAGCTCTCCTTGGCATCGGATTTATTACCAACATATATGGAAATGCGGGGATGGCTCCCCTTATGATTATCGGAACGGTTCCTCTTTACAATGTGATGGCCGTGGTGATTCTGGCCTTTATGAAGCCGGAGCAAAAGCACATGGACAGGGCTCTGATTAAGGGAACGCTCCGGGAGATTGTTACAAATCCTATTATTCTTGGGATAGCGGCAGGAATGGCCTGGTCGGCACTTTCGCTTCCCCAGCCGGAGATCATGAGCAAGACACTGCAGTATGTGGCCAATCTGGCAACCCCTATGGGGCTTATGGCCATGGGAGCGGCATTTGACGGGAAGCTTGCCTTAAAGCACTGGAAGCCGGCTCTGGGATGCAGTGCTATGAAGCTGGTTCTTTTCTGCGCCATATTTCTTCCGGCAGCGGTGAAACTGGGGTTTCGGGACAGTTATCTGGTGGCGGCGCTGGTTATGCTGGGATCTCCCACAACGGTAAGCTGCTTTGTTATGGCGAAAAATATGGGACATGAGGGAACGGTGACCAGCAGTGCCGTTATGGCAACGACCTTTTTAAGTGCCTTTACGTTAACTGGATGGCTGTATATTCTGCGTTCTATGGGATTGGTATAAAGGAGGGGAAAATGAAACAGAGACTTTCCTGGACAAATCGGATTTTAGTGGGTTTTACCTTGTTTTCTATGTTTTTTGGGGCGGGGAATCTGATATTCCCCCCTTTTCTGGGCTATCTGGCAGGAGCCAATCTGTGGCCGGCTGCGGCGGGATTTATATTAAGCGCAGTATGCCTGCCGGTTCTGGGAGTGGCTGCAGTGGCGCTGGCTGGCGGCCTTGATAAGCTGGCCGGCCGGGTTCATCCCGGGTTTTCTGTTTTTTTTACGGTTTTAATTTATCTGGCCATCGGTCCCTGCGTGGCGATTCCGAGAACGGCGGGAACTGCCTATGAGATGGCGGTGCTTCCATTTCTTGGCGAACTTGCAGGAAAAGAGACACAGCTGATTTTTTCCGTGCTGTTTTTCTGCGTGGCTGTTTTTTTTGCCATGCGTCCGGACAAGCTGACGGATCGTCTTGGAAAGGTGACGGGGCCCAGCCTTATGATCCTGATCGCCCTTCTCCTGGCTGGCTGCATCTTCTGGCCGGTGGGACAGAGCGGGCCGGCAGCAGGCGGCTATGCAGAGAACCCGGTAAGTCAGGGCTTTGTGGCCGGCTACCAGACCATGGATGCCATGGCGGCACTGAATTTTGGCATTGTCATTGCCCTGAACATCCGGACCAGGGGGATTAAGTCAGACGGGGCCCTGGTGCGCGAGACCATTTATTCCGGACTGATTGCCGGAGGCGTGCTGGCTTTGGTATACTGTTCTCTGGCTTATATGGGAAATATGGGAGGACTGGAACTTACTGGAGCGGAAAATGGTGTCCGGGTTTTAACCTGGGTGGCGGATTCGCTTTACGGCAGGACAGGGATGATCCTTTTGGCGGGAATCTTTTTTATTGCCTGTCTGAATGTGTGCATCGGGCTTTTAAGTTGCTGCAGTGAGTATTTTGCAGGGTTTCTTCCCGGCATATCTTCCAGGGGATGGACTGTAATATTTGCAGTTATCAGCCTGTTTATATCCAATGCCGGGCTTACGGGAGTGCTTAAGATCTCCGGACCGGTGATCGAGGCGATTTATCCGGTTTCCATTGTACTGATTCTGCTGGCATTTCTGAACCGGAGGCTGGAGCATTTCTCTCTGGCGTATCCCTGCTGTGTGGGTTTTACGGCGGCGGCAAGCATCTGCCTGACGCTTGCTTCTTACTGGGAGGGAGCTCCTGCTTTCATAAAAACAGCCGCCCTCCTTCCGGGGGCGGCTGCGGGACTGGGATGGATCCTTCCGGCTGCTTTGGGCTGTGGGGCAGGCTGCCTGTGTTCAGGCCTGCGGGACCGGGCGGACATTGGAAGCCGGAGACGGGGGGAAGAGTAGACGGCTGGCTATCTTCCATAATTATAAGAGTCCAGAAGCTGGTTTTTAATGTGCCACAGTTCATTGGACAGGTCTACATGGACCTTGTGGGGATTAACCAGACGAAGGGATTCTTCCCAGAGGGTGGAAAGCTCTTTTTTGCAGTAGGCCTGGATTTCCATGACTTTCGGTGAATGGTAAACGCACTGACCTTTCTGGAAGACAGGGATCAGGAGCTGCCGCATGGTGTAGCTTCCCGGGGCCAGAAGGGTCTTTTTCCATGTCTGAACCGGATCAAAAAGAAGAAGAGAGCTGTTTTCGTCAAAGGTTTCATCGGCCAGGCAGATCAGATCGGCAAGGATCTTTCCTGTCTCTTTGCTGTAAATACGCTGGATGGCTTTATCGCCGGGATTTGTAATCTTTTCCACATTTTCGGACAGCTTGATTTTGGGGATGAATTTTCCCGTATCCTTGTCACGGACGGCAGCCAGTTTATAGACGCCTCCGAAAGAGGGGCAGTCCTTGGCTGTGATCAGATTCGTTCCCACACCCCAGGAGTTGATGGCGGCGCCCTGGAGCTTCAGGCTGTTGATTAGCTCCTCGTCCAGATCGTTGGAGGCGGAGATTACCGCGTCGGAAAAACCGGCTTCATCCAGCATTTTCTTGGCCTTCTTTGACAGGTAGGCCAGGTCGCCGCTGTCTAAGCGGATGCCGTAGAAGGTTAAGGGGATGCCGGCCTCGCGCATTTCCTTAAATACCTGGATGGCATGGGGGACACCGGAGTTTAAAGTGTCATATGTGTCCACCAGGAGAATGCATGCAGAAGGATACAGCTTTGCATAGGTGCGGAAGGCAGTGAGTTCGTCTGGGAAACTCATGATCCAGCTGTGGGCATGGGTTCCCTTTACCGGCACGTCGAACATCTTTCCGGTCAGTACATTGGAGGTGCCGATGCAGCCGGCGATCATAGCGGCGCGGGCCCCGTAAATACCGGCATCCGGACCCTGGGCCCGGCGCAGGCCGAATTCCATCACGCCGTCTCCCTGGGCAGCGTGGACCACCCGGTAAGTCTTTGTAGCAATCAGGCTCTGGTGGTTTACAATATTTAACAGTGCCGTTTCGATCAGCTGTGCTTCCATAATGGGAGCCACAACTTTGATAAGGGGTTCTCTGGGGAAGACTACGGTTCCTTCCGGTATGGCATAAATATCTCCGGAAAACCGGAAGTCAAGCAGATAGTTCAGGAAATCTTCCTGGAACATGCCTGTGCTTCGCAGGTAATCCACATCTTCCTGATCAAAATGCAGATTTTCGATGTATTCGATGACCTGCTCTAAGCCGGCGCAGATGGCAAAGCCATTTCCAAAAGGATTGTTACGGTAGAACATGTCAAAGACAACGGTTTCATTGGCATCCTTCTGCATAAAATAGCCCTGCATCATGGTTAATTCGTAAAGATCCGTAAGTAAGGTCAGGTTTCTCTGGCTCATGACAGCATTCTCCTTTATCCGCAAATAATTTTTCCTAAGTATAACATAAATTTTACAAATGACAATATGATTGTTAAATAAATATCAAATATTTAAAGCAAACCCATTTACGGCAGAAGACGCGCAGAGAGGAAGGCTGTGCGGCTCGCTGATGGCTGTGATATTCGAGGATTTCTGCGGTGATTTAAGGCCGATCATGGTGATCGAAAACGTGGTTTCCGGCCGCAGATTCCGGCGGCAGGGCGTGGGAAGGGCCATGTTTTCAGCTATCGAAGACTGGGGGAGGGAGAGACAGGTGAAGTATGCCATCCTCTGCTCCGGGTTAAAGCGGAAGCAGGCACATTCCTTTTATGAAGCCATTGGTTACTCAGAGATCAAGGGGTTTAAAAAATATCTTTGAAAAACACACAAGAGGAGAGGACAAGATGAATCGATTAAACAGACTTGCAGGATGGATTCGGAAAACAGCTGCCATAGCGGTTTCAGCAGTTATGATTGCTGCGCTGGGGCCGGGACAGGCGACAGCAGTCTTTGGCGCACAGGTGTATCCGGCAGCCGCTCCCGGTTCAGGAACCGTTTTGCAGCAGGGAGTACAGGTACAAGAAGAAGCACAGGAACTGAACGGCGTCTGGATCTCCTATCTGGAGTGGGAAAAGCTTCCGGTGGAGAAGGCAGCTTTTCAGACGGCGGTAAATGAAATGCTGGATAACTGTGTGAACTGGGGGATGAATGCAGTATTTGTACATGCGCATTCCCACACAGATGCCATGTATCCTTCGGATATTCTGCCATGGTCCAAATTTGTTTCCGGGATCCAAGGAAAGGATCCGGGATATGATCCTTTCGGCTATTTTGTCCAGGCAGCTCATGAGAGAGGCCTGCAGATCCATGCCTGGTTTAATCCTTATCGGGTGACGGGATACATGATGAGCATGGATGATCTTGCAGACAGCAGTCCGGTAAAGCAGTGGCTTTCCGATGCAGCAACAGAAAATGACCGGTGGGTGCTTTACCAGGGAGGACAGTATTATCTGAATCCCTCGATTCCCCAGGTGCAGCAGCTGGTGGTGGATTCCGTCAAGGAAGTGGCTCAAAAGTATGATGTGGACGGAATTCATTTTGATGATTATTTTTATCCTAGTGTGGATGATAATGATCCGGCTGCCTGGTTTGACAAGCCGGAGTATGAGGCTTCCGGCAGCACCCTTTCCATAGCAGACTGGAGACGGGAGAATGTAAGTCAGCTGGTATCACAGGTTTACACGGCGGTAAAATCCGTAAATTCCAACTTGGTTTTCGGCATCAGCCCTCAGGGGTATCTGCCGAATCTGCGCAGTGATACCAGCATGTTTGTGGATATTGACCGGTGGATGAGTCAGAGCGGGTATGTGGACTACATTATGCCGCAGCTTTACTGGGGATTTGAGGCGAAAAATCTGCGGAAAGAGCCGGCGGCCTATGCCTTTGACTGGAACCTGGCTTCCTGGATCGATCTGAAAAACCAGGGAAATGTAAAGCTTTACCTAGGCCTTGGCATGTACCGGGCCGGAACAAATGTGGCAGATAATAATGAAGTATCGGAGTGGCTTCGTTACAACGATATTATCCGCCGCCAGGTGGAGGCAGGCAGAGCCAGCGGACAGGTGTCCGGGTACTGCTATTTCAGCTACAGTTCCTTCCTGGAACCGGCAGCCCAGGCAGAGGTGAATAATCTGGCTGCACTCCTTGGAGAGCAGTAACCGTTCAGAACGGTTACCGGGAGTAAGGGGTTTTTGCGGGAAATCCTCGCTATCTTCTTGACTTTTCCGCATCCGGTCTATATAATGGAAAAGTGATTACACAAGTAATGACGAAAGACTGTGATGGAGAGAGTAGGTTGTTCCAAACGGCACAGCGAGCCAGGGAGGGTGGAAGCCTGGTGCAAGTAGGGACTGAACTGAAGATCACTCCGGAGTTTCCGGCTGAAGGGTGCAGTAGGCTGAGACGGTTTTCCCACGTTATAGGGAACTCATATTAAAGTATGCAGTAATGGGTGGTAAAACGAAGCAGCCTTCGTCCTGGATTGCAGGATGGAGGCTTTTTTGTTTCATTGGAAATTCACGGAATTTCCGGTGAGACAGAAGAATTCCGCTTTGTTTCTGCAGGAAGGAAGAGGAAAGATCCATGTCTGAAACAGAAAAGAAGATGATTTATCAGAAAGTTCCTACGGACTTAAAGTTTGTGGAACGGGAAAAAGAAGTGGAAAAGTTCTGGGAAGAGAACAAGATCTTTGAAAAGAGCATTGAGAATCGGGCAAAGGGCGAGCCTTACGTATTTTATGACGGACCGCCTACGGCGAACGGAAAGCCCCACATCGGCCATGTGCTGACCCGCGTAATCAAGGATATGATTCCGCGTTACCGTACTATGAAGGGATATATGGTCCCCAGAAAGGCCGGATGGGACACACACGGACTTCCGGTGGAACTGGAAGTGGAAAAGAAGCTTGGGCTGGACGGCAAGGAGCAGATCGAACAGTACGGTCTGGAGCCGTTTATTGAGCACTGTAAGGAAAGTGTCTGGAAGTATAAGGGGATGTGGGAGAATTTCTCCGCTACCGTAGGCTTCTGGGCGGATATGGAACATCCTTACGTTACGTATCATGATGATTATATTGAATCAGAATGGTGGGCATTAAAGGAAATCTGGAACAAAGGCCTTCTTTACAAGGGCTTTAAGATCGTTCCCTACTGTCCCCGCTGTGGTACGCCCTTATCTTCTCACGAAGTGGCACAGGGTTACAAGGATGTGAAGGAGCGTTCTGCCATCGCCCGGTTTAAGGTGGTGGGCGAAGATGCATATTTCCTGGCATGGACAACTACGCCCTGGACCCTTCCCTCAAACCTGGCTCTCTGTGTGAATCCCGAGGAGGAATATGTAAAGGTAAAGGCTTCCGACGGATATACCTACTATATGGCAGGTGCGCTGGTAGAGAAGGTGCTTGGCGAGGATGCACAGATCCTGGAAACCTATAAAGGAAAAGATCTGGAATATAAGGAGTACGAGCCTCTCTTTGACTGTGCAGTTGCTCTGTGCGAGAAGCAGCATAAGAAGGCATTTTACGTAACCTGTGACACCTACGTTACATTAACTGACGGTACCGGCGTGGTACACATTGCTCCGGCTTTCGGTGAGGACGATGCCAATGTAGGACGCCGTTATGACCTGCCCTTTGTGCAGCTGGTGGACGGCAAGGGCCAGATGACTAAGGAGACGCCGTATGAGGGCGTATTCTGCAAAGATGCCGATCCCATGGTCTTAAAGGACCTTGACGCGAAGGGACTGTTATATTCCGCGCCCAAGTTTGAACACAGTTATCCCCACTGCTGGAGATGCGGCACGCCCCTGATCTACTATGCCCGCGAGTCCTGGTTTATCAAGATGACGGCAGTGAAGGAAGATCTGATCCGCAACAACAATACCATCAACTGGATTCCGGAAAGCATCGGAAAAGGACGTTTCGGCGACTGGCTGGAGAATATTCAGGACTGGGGCATTTCCCGGAACCGTTACTGGGGTACTCCGTTAAATATCTGGGAGTGCGAGTGCGGCTATATGCATTCCATTGGAAGCAGGGAAGAGCTTAAGTCCATGAGCCCCAATTATCCGGAGGGCGGCGTGGAGCTGCACCGGCCTTATATTGACGCGGTGACCATCACCTGTCCCAAGTGCGGAAAGCAGATGCACCGTGTGCCGGAAGTAATTGACTGCTGGTTCGATTCGGGAGCCATGCCTTTTGCGCAGCATCATTATCCATTTGAAAATAAAGAACTGTTTGAGTCTCAGTTCCCGGCTCAGTTTATTTCCGAGGCGGTGGATCAGACCAGAGGATGGTTCTATTCTCTGCTGGCAGAGTCCACTCTGCTTTTCAATAAGGCGCCTTACGAGAATGTAATCGTGCTGGGCCATGTGCAGGATGAAAACGGACAGAAGATGAGCAAGTCCAAGGGAAATGCAGTAGATCCTTTTGAGGCTCTGGAGACCTACGGCGCAGATGCCATCCGGTGGTATTTCTATATTAATTCTGCTCCCTGGCTTCCCAACCGCTTCCACGGCAAGGCGGTAATCGAGGGACAGAGAAAGTTTATGGGAACCCTGTGGAACACCTATGCTTTCTTTGTGCTGTATGCCAACATCGACGGCTTTGACGCTGCAAAATATGCGCTGGAATATGACAAGCTTTCTGTTATGGACAAGTGGCTGTTAAGCAAGATGAATTCCATGGTAAAGAGCGTGGATGATAATCTGGCCAACTACCGGATCCCTGAGGCTGCCAAGGCGCTTCAGGCTTTCGTAGATGATATGAGCAACTGGTATGTAAGAAGAAGCCGCGAGCGTTTCTGGGCCAAGGGCATGGAGCAGGATAAGATTAATGCCTATGAGACCTTATACACGGCTCTGGTAACCACTGCCAAGGCGGCCGCCCCCATGATTCCCTTTATGGCGGAAGAGATTTACCAGAATCTGGTTCGCAGCATCGACGGTGGGGCGCCGGAGAGTGTTCACCTGTGCGATTTCCCGGCTGTGGATGAAGCCATGATCGATCCGGAACTGGAGGCACGCATGGACGAGGTGCTGAAGGTGGTTGTTATGGGACGTGCTGCCCGGAATACGGCAAATATCAAGAACCGTCAGCCCATCGGCCGGATGTTTGTAAAGGCGGAGAAGGCGCTGTCTGATTACTATGTGTCCATTATCGAGGAGGAGCTGAACGTAAAGCAGGTTATCTTTACAGATGATGTGCGTGAGTTTACTTCTTATACCTTTAAGCCTCAGTTAAAGACGGTTGGACCCAAGTACGGAAAGCTTCTGGGAAATATCCGGAAGGCACTCTCTGAAATCGATGGAAACCAGGCGATGGATACCTTAAATGAAACCGGTGCGCTGACTTTTGATTTTGACGGCAGCCAGGTGGTTCTGTCAAAAGACGATCTGCTGATTGATGTGGCTCAGAAAGAAGGCTTTGTAACGGAAGAGGACAACTATGTGACGGTTGTTCTGGATACGAATCTGACAGAAGAACTTCTGGAAGAAGGCTTTGTAAGAGAGATCATCAGCAAGATCCAGACCATGCGAAAGGAATCCGGCTTTGAGGTGACGGACCATATCCGGGTTTACATGAGCGACGAGAATCAAAAAGCAGCTGGTATCCTGGAAAAGAACAGCCAGCTGATCGGCAGCGAGGTTCTGGCAGACCAGGTGGTTCTGGGAGCAGATGCCCTTGAAGCGGCATCAAAAGAAGCCGGGGCCAATCCGCTTTTTGCGAAAGAGTGGAATATTAATGGCGAAGACGTAACCCTGGGAGTTACGAAAGTATAAATTCGCAATTGAGGGGGCGTTCCGGCCGGAAAGGGCGATGAGTTTCTTTCTGCCGGAACACCAGAATGAGGAGGAATGGAAAACATGAAGAAGGGATATGGCTTTGACAAGGAGACCTTCAAAAAAGATGTGGTTTATAATGTAAAAAGCATTTTCCGCAAAACCATCGATGAAGCTACCCCGGCACAGGTATTTCAGGCTGTGGCCTATGCTGTGAAGGACATTATCATTGATGAGTGGATTGCCACACACAAGGAGTACGAGAAGCAGGACGCAAAGACGGTGTACTATCTGTCCATGGAGTTTTTAATGGGCCGTGCGCTGGGAAACAACATGATCAATATCTGCGCTTACGATGAGATCCGGGAAGCGCTGGATGAAATGGGATTTGACCTGAATGTTATCGAGGACCAGGAGCCGGATGCCGCTTTAGGAAACGGCGGTCTGGGCCGTCTGGCAGCATGCTTTCTGGATTCTCTGGCTACGCTGGGCTATCCGGCTTACGGCTGCGGCATCCGTTACCGCTACGGTATGTTCAAGCAGAAGATCGAGAACGGCTATCAGATCGAGGTGCCGGATGAGTGGTTAAAGGACGGAAATCCTTTCGAGGTGCGCCGTGCAGAGTATGCCACCGAAGTAAAGTTCGGCGGATATGTAAAGACCGAGTGGGACGGCCAGCGGAACAATTTCGTCCAGGAAGGCTATCAGTCAGTCCTTGCGGTTCCCTATGATATTCCGGTGGTGGGATACGGAAACCATGTAGTAAATACCCTCCGCGTCTGGGATGCCCAGCCTATCAATACCTTCAGCCTGGATGCTTTCGACCGCGGCGATTATCAGAAGGCCGTGGAGCAGGAAAACCTGGCCAAGAATATCTGCGAGGTGCTTTATCCCAATGATAATCACTACGCAGGCAAGGAGCTGCGTTTAAGACAGCAGTATTTCTTCATCTCCGCCAGTGTGCAGAGAGCTGTAAAGAAGTACATGGAAAAGCATGATGACATCCACAAATTCCATGAGAAAGTGGTATTCCAGTTAAATGACACCCATCCTACAGTGGCAGTTGCCGAGCTGATGCGTATCCTGGTGGATGAGTATAAGCTTACCTGGGAGGAGGCATGGGATATTACCACCAAAACCTGTGCTTACACCAACCACACCATTATGGCAGAGGCACTTGAGAAATGGCCCATCGAGCTGTTCTCCAGACTGCTCCCCCGTATCTACCAGATCGTGGAAGAGATCAACCGCCGCTTCGTTGCAGATATCCAGGCCAAGTTCCCGGGCAATCAGGAGATGGTGCGCAAGATGGCGATTATCTATGACGGACAGGTGAAGATGGCTCATCTGGCTATTGCCGGAAGCTTTTCCGTAAATGGTGTTGCCAGACTGCATACAGAGATCTTAAAGAACCAGGAACTGAAGGAATTTTACCAGATGTATCCGGAGAAGTTCAACAACAAGACCAATGGTATTACCCAGAGACGGTTCCTGCTTCACGGCGATCCCCTTCTGGCTTCCTGGGTGACTTCCAAGATCGGCGATGACTGGATCACCAACCTGCCTCATATTAAGAAACTGGCCATTTATGCAGACGATGAGAAGTGCCAGCAGGAATTTATGAATATTAAGTACCAGAACAAGGTACGTCTGGCCAAGTACATCAAGGAGCATAACGGCATTGATGTGGATCCCCGTTCCATTTTTGATGTGCAGGTAAAGCGGATGCATGAGTATAAGCGCCAGCTGATGAATATTCTGCATGTAATGTACCTGTACAATCAGTTAAAGGACAATCCTAATATGGAGATCGTTCCCAGAACCTTTATCTTCGGCGGAAAGGCAGCTGCCGGCTATAAGAGAGCCAAGCTGACCATCAAGCTGATTAATTCTGTAGCGGATGTAATCAACAACGACAGAAGCATCAACGGCAAGATCAAGGTGGTATTTATCGAAGATTACCGGGTATCTAATGCAGAGATTATCTTTGCGGCAGCTGATGTGAGCGAGCAGATTTCCACTGCTTCCAAGGAGGCTTCCGGCACCGGCAATATGAAGTTTATGTTAAACGGCGCTCTGACTCTGGGAACTATGGATGGCGCCAATGTGGAGATCGTGGAAGAAGTAGGCCGGGAGAATGCCATCATCTTCGGTATGTCTGCAGACGAAGTAATTAATTATGAGAACAACGGCGGCTACAATCCCATGGATATCTTCAACAGCGATCAGGATATCCGCCGGGTATTAATGCAGCTGATCAACGGCTACTATGCACCCAATGATCCGGAGCGGTTCCGTGATATTTACAATTCCCTGTTAAATACCCAGAGCAGCGACCGGGCAGATACTTACTTTATCTTACGGGATTTCCGTTCGTATGCGGAAGCACATGAGAAAGTAGACAAGGCTTACCGGGATGAGAAGTGGTGGGCAAAGGCCGCTATCACCAATATTGCCGGAACCGGAAAGTTTACATCCGACCGTACCATTGAAGAGTATGTAAAGGATATCTGGCACTTAACCAAAGTTACTGTGGATATGGACGAGTAATTCCAGGATAACCATCGATGCCGTCTGATCGGCGTCGAACTAGCATCGTAAAATGAATAGCAGAAAGCGCTTCCTCATAGAATACATATGAGGAGGCGTTTTTTATGGTCTGGAAAAAAATTATTCTGCCGGTATTTGCTGCCTGCGTTTTCCCTTATGTGGTGACTCTTGGCTGGACAGGCCGGATTTCATCCCAGGACAGCGGGTTTCATGGGAAGCAGCTGAAAAATGGAGAGATCGGCAATCTGCCGGATGATGGTGACGGAGCAGAAAAAAGGAAGATCATACTGGACCGGGATACAGAGACGGTTCTGGATGCGGAGGAGTACCTGATCGGTGTGGTGACGATGCAGATGCCCATTGACTATGAGATGGAAGCGTTAAAGGCACAGGCGGTGATTGCCCGTACATATGTATATGGATTGATGGGGGATGCGGATGAGATTGCTGAATCGGCCCTGGACATGGATTACCTGGAAAAGGCGCAGATGGAAAAGCTGTGGGGGACGAAAAATTATATGGATTTTTACCGGAAGGCCAGTGAGGCGGTGAATGCCACATCCGGCATGGTTATGGAGTATGACGGAAGCTGTATTGATCCTATGTTTACCCGATGCAGTGCCGGAAGGACAAGGCAGGGGGATGAGAGCCGCCCTTATCTGCAGGCTGTGGAATGTCCTTCGGATACGGAAGCCGATGATTTTCTGCAGATTCTGGAATGGACGCCGGATGAATTTTCACGGTTGGTAAGCCAGATTCCCGATGGCGGCCCCGTATCGGCGGATCAGGTGCCGGATACAATTCAGATTGGCAGCCGGGATGCTTCCGGCTATGTGGAGGTGGTCCAGATTGGCGGTGTGCAGTTTACTGGAGATGAAATCCGGTACGGACTGGGACTGAATTCTTCCTGCTTCCAGCTGGAAGGCTATGAAGGAAATGTGCGGGCGGTGGTTCAGGGAATCGGCCACGGATATGGATTCAGTCAGCATGAGGCGAACCAGAAAGCGGCAAAGGGGTGGACCTGGGAAGAACTTTTATCTTATTTTTATAAAAATATTTCGATCGTTTCGGTATAAGTCATGGGCCTTTGGTAAGAATATTACCGAGGTGATAAACGTGAAGCAAAAAATGAATCAATTGTTCAAGGATAAGCTGATCCTTGTCATGTTGGTGCTGGGTCTGCTGACTATAGTATCTGCAGCAGGCGTAATGACCATCCAAAAAGGGCGGTCGGAGGAGAGTCCATACTTAAATATGGAGGGTGAGCCGGATCAACTGGCAGATGAAAACGGGGAGGATTCCCTTAAAGCAGCCGGAAATTCCCAGGCTGGAAAAGATGAAGGCGAAGAAAATGGCCAGGAAGAGCTGGCGGACGCCGGAGATACACAGGAAGGCATAGATGCAGAGGATGATATGGGACAGGCTTCTGAAAATGCCGCAGCCGGTCAGGCTGCGCCGGATTCTGTCCAGGAAGAAGCAGCTCTGGTGGGAATCGGTCAGGATGATGCATCGAGCCTCGCATTGAATTTTGCCCAGACCCAGTCCATGATGTGGCCGGTGGAAGGAAATGTGATTTTGGATTACAGCATGGATTCTACTATTTATTTCCCCACACTGGAACAGTATAAATGCAATCCGGGCATGGTGATCCAAAGTGACGTAAGTCAGCCGGTCAGCGCACCGGCAGATGCAAGAATCATGGAATCCGGAACGGATGAGGAAATCGGAAATTATCTGGTTCTGGATCTTGGGGATGGATATACGGTTACCTGCGGCCAGATGAAAGAAGTACAGGCGGCAGTCGGTGAATATCTGGAGAAGGGACAGGTTCTGGGATATGTAGCGGAGCCGACAAAGTATTATACACTGGAAGGACCGAATATTTACCTGAAACTGGAAAAAGACGGAACTGCGGTGGATCCTCTGGATTATCTGGAATAAGATAATGCCGGGACGGATCGGATTTTGGAAAAACCATAATGCAGCAAAAAAGATGAGGCAATCAGCGCCTCATCTTTTCTTTTTCTTTAAGAATGGTCTGTCTGGACTCGTCCAGGGTAGAACCAATTACTTCCATTAAGGTATCCTTTGTTACAGTGGGAGAATAATAGAATCCCTGAAGGTAGGGACATTTGTAACTGTTTAGCAGGCTCACCTGATTTTCGGTTTCCACGCCTTCCGCGATTACATTCAGATTCAGATTCTCCGCAATAGAGAGGAGTCCGCGGATTACAGGAAGGGAACGGGGATTGGTCTCCATTTGCCAGATAAAGGTACGCTCAAATTTCAGAGTATGAACCGGGAGTTCCAGAATGCTGGTAATGCTGGAAACGCCGGAGCCAAAGCCGTTTAAGATCAGTTCTACGCCCATTTCTTCCAGTTCCTGCATGGAGGTATTAATATTCAGATAGGCAGTGGTCAGGGTGCTTTCTTCAATTTCAAGAGCCAGTTTTCCCGCCGGAATCTTATAGGTGTCCATTACCCGCTCCACTTCATCCAGAAAGTCCTCCTGGAGAAAAAGGAGGGGAGAGATGGGAAGGGAGACGGAATCGAATTCTTTTCCCTGGAGGATGAGATTGGAGATACAGCGGCCCACCTGGTTTAAGGCAAAGTATTCGATGGCCCGGATCTGCCCGGAATCCTCGGCAATAGGCAGAAATTCATCGGCGCCGACCATGCCGATTCCCTGAATGAAAATCCGCATGTAAAATTCCGCTCTGGTAAAGCGGCCTGTAGCAGTATGGAAAGTAGGGCGGTAGCGGACCTCGATTTCCTGGTTTTCAAGAGCAGTCTGCAGGTATTTGGCGATGGCCTGTTTTCGCAGCGTAACTGCCTGAAGGACAGAATCATAACATGAGTACTGATTGGGTCCCATATCAGCTGCTTTGGTGACAGCCTCATCCAGATACTTCAGCATTTCATCGGTATTGTCTGCATAGCCTGGATAGGAGCAGAAGCCGATCTGGGCAGAGCAGAGGCAGTCGGTGTTTTCCACTTTCCACACATGATCAAATTGTTCTAAAATCTCTTCTGCCAGGGCAGATGCCTGACCTTGCGTATAATTTTCCAGAATCAGAATAAATTCTACACCGATATAGCGATATACCGGATGTTTTGTCTTTTCTTCCAGATATTGGATGATCTGAGACAGGAGCTGCTGGCAGTAGTGATAGCCAAAAACCTGATTAAGCCGCTTGAAATTTTCAAGATAAAGCTTCATAACGACACCGCGGCCTTTTGAGGAGATAACATTCTCAATGCGGGACAGACAGTCAACGGATGAAGAGCCGGAAGCCGGATTTGCAGTGCCACTGGTTGGAACTGGTCTGCCGCTGGCCTGGTCTGCAGCAGTGATGGATGGATTTGTGCTGTTGTCGGCCGGGGCCTGGTTAAAGTCGGGCTGACTGTGAGAAGGATAAGAAGGAGAGGGGCCGCTTTCTGATTCTTCGGAACTATTCCCTCCATTTTTTTTCGGAAACCAAATCATAGTTTTCTTTCCTTTGCAACTGCATCTTACCAGGCAGCTGCATTCCTTTCTATTATTCTGGATTTATTGTATATGAAACTGGGGAAAAAATCAATCGCTGCAGGGTTTCATCCTGCTTTTCCCAGCTGCTCAGACAACTGCCGGAATCATTTTACGGTCTGTACAGTCAGAAGAGAATGTCGATTTTTCGTTTGTTTGAACAGTTAATGCGGTGAGATACTGTCATATTTACAAACATTTTACATATTCTTTAATTGTGCGGTCTGGCTAGGACTGCGAAAAATTGATAATTTAAAGGAAGAGAGAAGCGGATGATAATTGGGGAAAGGCAGGAAATGAAAACACAGGATTTAAAAAAATTTAAAAGCAGCTCATTTCTGGTAAAAAGCAATTCAGCCATAAGCATGCTTTTGGCCAAACTGGAAATTGCCAATGCGGAGTTGTCCATGAAACTGGGCCGGAATGTGCTGATCAATATGTGCGGGCGCGTGAAAACCATCGAGAGCATTCAGGCGAAATGCCGAAAAAAGGGATACGATGCTACCTATGAGTGTGCGATGGAGAAGATCAATGACATTATTGGTGTCAGAGGTGTATGTTCTTTTGAAGATGATGTGTACCGGGTGGCAGAAGTTTTATCCACGCATCAGGACCTGAAAATTATAAAAAGGAAGGATTATATCCAGCAGCCCAAGAACTCCGGATACAGAAGCCTTCACTTGATTGTGGAAATTCCCATTTATTTTCAGGGAGAGATGCAGTGGATCCGGGCGGAGATCCAGCTGCGTACTACGGCAATGGATTTCTGGGCGGGGGTGGATCATCAGCTGCGGTATAAGAAAGGAAAAAAAGAAGCGGTTCTGATCGGAAAGGAATTAAAGGAATATTCTCAGGCTGTGGCAGAACTGGATCGAAAGATGGTGGAACTGCGGAAGAGAATCGATGCGATTTGAAGGCTGAGAGAAGGAGAAGGAGGCTGTTTCACATTTTTTCCATAATTCGTTCATGAATTTGTTACAAACCGCTTAAATTTTTTCCATAATTAATGGATATACTAAAAAACGTAAAGAGCTAATGCTAAAACTTTTTTTCATAATACTCGGCCGGCAGGAGAGATCCTGACCGGCCTCCTCCCTTTTATGGGGATTTTACTTTTATGAGGATGTTACAGAAGTTTATTCGGATACGGCAGCGCCAAAGGCGCACGGCAATTCTCTTTTAAAGCTATAGTTCAGGTTTTTCAAATCACCAGCTGTTTCCATTGGGTTTTTACGATACAGTCAATTCAGCCCCACGCTAACCGTCTTTCTGTACTGCATTTCTGCAGTATTTTTTCCATTTGATTCTGGAACTGAAATCCTGCGGCAACATACATTATAATTAGAAAATTCAGAAAAGAAAGGAACTCCCTATGGATCTTTTTGTTCCCAATTCCTGTCCATCTGTCGGTGCAGGTGCTTTTGAACAGCAGTTCCCCATTGGCATGGGCTATATTCCGTGGCAGACCTGGAGCCGGACTTATCCCCAGGAGCAGGCTCTCATGCGCGGTACGATTTTTCCGGATTTGGATCTTCCGTTTGAATACAGGAGGTGCCGTCGATGAATCAGAATAATTTTCAGTGCAGCCGCCTTTTGGACCGGGTTTATCAGACCGGATTTGCTGTAGATGATGCGGCTCTTTATCTGGATACCCATCCATGTGACGCAGACGCTCTCGCTTATTACCAGCAAGCGGCGTCTCTTTATTCAGCTGCCGTGCAGGCTTATGAGAACCAATGCGGTCCTTTGTTTATGACCAACGTAACTGACTCAGGCTATTGGACCTGGAACAGTGATCCCTGGCCATGGGAAGGAGGATGCAGGTAAATGTGGAAATATGAAAAAAGGCTTCAATATCCGGTGAAGATCAGCCAGCCAAATCCGAAATTGGCACAGTTTATTATTAGTCAATATGGTGGGCCAGATGGTGAAATGGGTGCATCCATGCGCTACCTTTCCCAACGGTTCGCCATGCCGTATAAGATAGCGAAAGGGGCGCTTACGGATATTGGTACGGAAGAATTAGGACATCTGGAAATTATTGGCGCTATTGTTCATCAGCTTACAAGAAATCTGTCACCTGAGGAGATTGAAGCATCAGGGTTTGGACCTTATTATATTGATCATACCACAGGAATTTGGCCGCAGGCGGCAGGCGGAGTGCCTTTTAATGCTTGTGAATTTCAGTCAAAGGGAGACCCGGTAACAGATCTTTTTGAAAACCTCGCTGCAGAACAAAAAGCCCGGAGTACGTATGATAATATTCTTCGTATGGTAAAGGATCCGGAGGTCTGTGATCCGATTCGTTTCCTGCGAATGAGAGAGATTGTGCATTTCCAGAGGTTTGGAGAAGTTCTCCGGGATGTACAGGAGCATTTAGACAGCCGGAATTTTTATGCATTTAATCCGGCTTTTGATATGTTTCAGGGACCGGACTGCAGGGAGAACGGCATTTTGCCGGAGCAGAAAAGAAATACAGAAAATGACGTTCTGATGTGCCGGGAAAGAGGAATGCAGATGCCGGCGGGCATGATGCGGTCTGGAGTGTCCGCTTCCCTGCCTGCACAGCTTGAGGAAAATTCTCAGCCTTCATTTCTGCAGCCGGGGCCGGTATCTCCGTCAAACGGTCAGATGCCTGGAAGCAGGCACAGAATGTCGAAATCTTTGCCGCCTGCCAGGCAGCAGAGAACGGCTCATGAGCATCGAGCAGCTCTTTCAAAGGGAATGAACCAGGGATGTGGATGCAGTGAATAACAAAATTTTTGATTTTTACAATATGTCTCCAAGGAAATCTGCCATAGCGAATCACGGCAGAATGAACTGCTGTGCAAGAAAACCGCTGCCGTGAGATAAATTGCTGCAGAAGCGAAACTTTGTCACACACAAAAAGCTGCCGCCCTGGAACTGGTATGTGATAACCAGATGGCCCAGATAAAGGCGGCAGCCTGGATCTTTATTACGAAGTATCCAGCAAGACGCGCCAGTGACGCGTCTTGTCGGATTTTTCAGGAATTGTACCTCGATTTATGCCGGGTGTGTATCCTGAGATATTTCTGCTGCAATACTCATACCGAACGCATTTATACAGTATTCAGCACAATCAGATCGCCGGCAAGGATCTGAGTCTGTCCGCTGGGGATGATGGATTCTTCGCCCCGGCGGATCAGGATAATCAGGGAATTTTTGGGGAGCGGAAGCTCCTTTACTGTTTTTCCGCACCAGTCATGGAACTGATTGATAGAGATCTCGCGGAGATGGATATCGTCCTGACCGGTGTAGGCGGAGGCACTTAAAACCAGTGCATCGCCGCTCTCGATTATGGTATCTCCTTTTGGGACCAGATTCTGGCCATCTCGACGGAGAAATACCAGAAGTGTTCCGGGCGGCAGATCCAGATCCCGCACCTGCCGTTTGGCCCAGGGATGGTTTTCGTCTACAAGTATGCTGATAAACTGGATATCTGTTTCATCAGTATAATCTGTAAAGGTGGTAAGTACGTTTCCGCTCTTGTTGATCATATTGGTCTTCCGGGCAAACCAGGGGAGCAGAGTACCCTGGATGGAGATGGACAGGAGTACTACGCAGAATACAATGTGGAACAGATCATGTTCCAATGCAGTTCCTCTCATTACTGCCATAATGGCAAATACAATTGATGCTGCTCCCCGCAGCCCAGCCCAGGAAATCAGTGCCTGCTGGCGGAGCGGCGCACGCATGGGCGTCATCAGGAGTCCGATTACAAGAGGTCTTGCGATTATGGTCAAAAACAGGGCAATCGTCAGCGCGGGCAGCCAGGCAGCGGCAATCCGGGACGGAAAGGAAAGGAGTCCCAGAATAAAAAAGATCAGCATCTGCATCAGGCTGGTAAGTCCGTCAAAGAAGTTTACCAGGGATTTTTTATTTGGGATGGGATTGTTTCCCAGGACAATACCAACCATGTAGGTACTCAGGTAGCCGTTTCCGCCCACTGCCGATGGCAGCGCGTAGGCAAGAACAGCAGTGGCCAGCATAAATGCGGCATCGAAGCCATTCGTTTCAAAATTAAAATTCGACAGAAACCACCGTGCGGCAAAGGCAATGGCCACGCCAAGGATCACCCCGAAAAACACCTGGGAAAATGCAGTTGAGATAATCTGTACAGGGATGCTCTGTGTGGACGTCCCGTTCATGGCAGAGAGGAAAATAATGGTGAGCATGTAAGCAAAGGGGTCATTGCTTCCGCTTTCTACTTCCAGAAGGGAGTCGGTGTTGTATTTTAAAGACAGCTTCTGAGAACGGAGTACGGAGAATACGCTTGCTGCATCGGTAGAAGCAAGTACGGCGCCGGTAAGCATTCCTTCCAGCATGGAAAATTTAAGGACAAGGTGACAGAACAGGCCGGTAAGCAGGGCAGTTATAATGGTACCTGCAGAGGAGAGCAGGATTGCCTTTCCGGCAGCAGGACGGGCGGCTTTCCAGCTGGTGCTGAATCCGCCGTAGAACATGATGAAGATCAGCGCAACAGAACAGATGGTTTCAGCAAATTGAAAGTCATCAAAGGGAATCCGGAACAAACCTTCTGAACCGAAGACCATTCCCAGCAAAATAAATGCCAGAAGCATGGGAACACCGAACTTGGTGGTAACGCGGTTGCACAGGATGCAGGTAAGGATGACAAGGGAGACAAGGATTAAAAGCTGAGTCAATGGCAAGTACCTCCTGAAAATTAGATTTATAAAAAATATGTAAATAATTATAACAGAAATTACCTTCCGGGGAAAGGAAAAGGCAGAGGAGAAATTATGCGATATTTTGGAGGAATGTTACAAAGAAAAGGGGATTTTCCACATAATACCTGTCTGATGGACGGATTCTATTTGCTCATATCAGAAAATTGAAGTATAATAAACAAAGAGACTTTGAAGGAGCGGCCATCGGTTCCGGACCGGATTGGCGCAAGATGCCAAGAGGCGAAAAAAGGAGAAAGGAGAAGGACGCATGAAGCTTACATTAGAAGGCTTAAAGGCCAGAAGCGGCTGGGAAAAGGCGGGAATTGCGCTTCCGCAGTATGACATTGCAGCAACTGCAGATAAGACCAAAGCGGCACCGGTGTGGGTACACTTTGGAGCAGGAAACATTTTCCGAATTTTTATCGGGGGAATTGCAGATACGCTTTTGGCGGAAGGGTACATGGAAAAGGGGATTACTTGTGTGGAGACCTTCGATTTTGATGTGGTGGACAAGATTTACAAACCTTACGATAATCTGGTCCTGGCAGTTACCCTGAAGGCGGACGGAAGTACGGATAAGAGAGTCCTGGGATCGCTGACGGAAGCGATAAAGGCACAGTCTCAGGATCCGGAAGCCTGGGGACGCTTAAAGGCTGTTTTTACAGACCCCGGACTGCAGATGGTTTCCTTTACGATTACGGAGAAAGGATATAGTCTGAGAGGAGCAGACGGGAATTTCTTCCCCTTTGTTCAGGCGGATATTGACAATGGACCGGAAAAGCCAGGGGCAGCCATGGCAGTGGTATGTGCGCTTTTGCATGCCCGCTATCAGGCCGGAAGGGCGCCGATCGCAGTGGTATCCATGGACAACTGTTCTCATAATGGAGAGAAGCTGCAGGCATCGGTTGTAACTATGGCGGAAGAGTGGCTGAAGAAGGGATTTGTGGATGAAGCCTTTCTTTCTTATTTAAAGGATGAGAAGCAGGTTTCTTTCCCATGGTCCATGATCGATAAGATTACGCCAAGACCGGCAGAATCGGTATGCGCGGAACTGGAGAAGGCTGGGGTGGAAGACATGCAGCCGGTGATCACTTCCAAGAAAACGTATATTGCACCTTTTGTTAATGCAGAAGGCCCTCAGTATCTGGTGATTGAGGACAAGTTCCCCAACGGAAGACCGCCTTTGGAGAAGGCCGGCGTTTATATGACGGATCGGGATACGGTAAACAAGGTAGAACGGATGAAGGTTACCACCTGTCTGAATCCTCTTCATACGGCTCTTGCTGTGTATGGCTGTGTTCTGGGCTATACTCTGATTGCGGATGAGATGAAGTCTCCTGAACTTTCCAGACTGGTGGAGAAGATCGGGCCGGAAGAGGGTATGCCCGTTGTTACGGATCCGGGTATCCTTTCGCCGGCAGATTTTGTAGATGAAGTTATTCATGTGAGAATACCAAATCCGTTTATGCCGGATACGCCCCAGAGAATTGCTACGGACACATCACAGAAAGTAGGAATCCGTTACGGTGAGACCATCAAGGCATATGTGACAAAGGATGGAGATGCAAAGAGACTTACGGCTATCCCGTTAGCGATTGCCGGATGGTGCCGTTATCTGCTTGCTGTGGATGATGAAGGAAAGCCTTTTGAGCTGTCGCCGGATCCCATGGCTGCAGAGCTTACCGGCGCTTTAAAAGGCATCGAAGTCGGAAAACCGGATACGTATCAGGGACAGCTGAAGCCGATTCTCTCGAATGCAAATATTTTTGGCATTGACCTGTATCAGGCCGGGATCGGTGAGCGCATTGAAGCAATGTTTCTGGAAGAAATTGCCGGACCGGGAGCTGTGCTGGCAACTTTAAAGAAGTACCTGGGTTAATAAGAGTATTCTTCAGGCGGAGAGGAAGTGATTCGCCCGAACGGTTCCTGAAATAAAAATATTTTGCGGTTTATTTACAGAAAAGCTATTGCATTGGACTGGAAAGTATGTTAGTATATGTATACAAACAAAAGATTTGTATACGAATTTTAAAAATGAATACAAATCAAAAAAAGAAAAGGAGAAGAAGACATGAAGAGTTTGAATGATTTTTCCCTTCAGGGCAAGGTAGCGTTAATTACCGGTGCTTCTTATGGAATCGGCTTTGCGATTGCAAAGGCTATGTCTGCAGCCGGAGCTACCATTGTGTTCAATGACATTAAGCAGGAACTGGTTGACAAGGGACTGGCTGCTTACAAAGAGGCTGGAATCGAGGCTCATGGTTACGTATGCAACGTGTGCGATGAGGACGCAGTGAAGGCGATGGTTGCACAGATCGAGGCAGAAGTAGGCGTGATTGATATTCTGGTAAACAATGCCGGTATTATCAAGAGAATTCCTATGATCGAGATGAGTGCTGCGGAATTCCGTCAGGTAATCGATGTAGACTTAAATGGTCCCTTCATCGTATCCAAGGCAGTTATCCCCAGCATGATCAAGAAGGGCCACGGAAAGATCATCAACATCTGCTCTATGATGTCTGAGTTCGGACGCGAGACCGTTTCTGCTTATGCAGCTGCAAAGGGCGGCTTAAAGATGTTAACCAGAAATATTGCATCTGAGTACGGCGAGTACAATATTCAGTGCAATGGTATCGGACCTGGCTACATCGCAACTCCTCAGACTGCTCCTCTTCGTGAGATCCAGCCTGATGGTTCCAGACATCCCTTCGATCAGTTCATCGTTTCCAAGACTCCTGCAGGACGCTGGGGCGAGGCTGAAGATCTGGGCGGACCGGCAGTATTCCTGGCATCCGATGCTTCTGATTTCGTAAACGGCCAGATTCTGTACGTAGACGGCGGTATCCAGGCTTACATCGGCAAGCAGCCTTCATAATAAAACCGTTTCATAGATTGAAACCGTTTCATAAATGAATTATAAAACCGGCACAGTTTTCTCCGCCCCAGGTGATGACAGATCATCTAGGGAGAGGGGCTGTGCCGGTTTTTGCATTTATATGCCGATCCTTATATTGGGGGCATATTTTTGTATGCATTTTCATCGAGGGAAAGCTTGATGAAGGAGCCTGCTTTGTCACGGTTTGCACCGGCCGCAGGGAGCGTACCCCTGAGCAATCAGTTCATCCCGTGTTCCGGTGTAGTCCTGACGGTTTGCAGGAAGGATGTCTTCTGCGGAACTGCAGGAGGGAAGGTGGAATTTGCGGGTATTCGTATTTAAAACGTAGGATTGTTCCTGCTCAGATGATGTGCCGGAGCTTTGGACTGCACTGTTGTCTTCATCTGCCTCCTCTGAACTCTGGAGGGAAGGAGGAATATCGTCCGGATCGCCAGGGGTGTAGTTATTGCACGGAGCCGGCGTGCAGGTGACGGAAGTCCCATCCGATACCAGAAGCAGATCACCCTGCAGATCCGTGCGGAGAACCTGGATTTCCATTGCTTCCAGCTTTTCCATGGTTTCTGCGTGGGGATGGCCGTAGGAATTTCCGGTGCCGCAGCTGATGACTGCGTATTCAGGAACTGCTTTCCCTAAAAGATCCCAGGAGGTAGAAGAAGCACTTCCGTGATGACCGGCCACGTAGACATCACAGGATAAATCCAGGCCGGAGGAAAGGAGCGCCTCTTCGCCGGAAGATTCATTATCCCCGGTAAGGAGGAAACGATTGTTTCCATTAATCAGCATAATGGCGATGGAACGGTTATTTCCGTCACGGGAAGAATCATCCTGGGACAGAATCTGAAAGCTGGCGTTTCCCAGACGATAGTAATTTCCCTGTTCCGGATGTTCCATGGCCAGTCCCTGGCTTTCGGCCGCAGATATCAGAGACTGGTAAACCTTTGAGGATGCCTCGTAGCCCGGTCCCATGATCCGCTGTACGGGAAATACGTTCAGTGCACCCACCAGGCCGTTGATGTGGTCAGCATCGTAGTGGGAGGCGATTATATAATCCAGGCTTTTTACCCCCTGCTTTTTCAGATAAGCGACAACTGCAGAAGAAGCAGAACGGTCGCCGCCGTCATAGAGAAGAAAATGGCCGTCGCTTTCAGCCAGGACGGAAAGCCCCTGTCCCACATCGATCACGTGAAAACGCAGGATATTATCTGCCGCAGCATCACCAGAGGCCCCGCTGTTAGATTCATTTGCCGCAGATTCCCTCAGATGGGCGTCTGGTTCTGACTGGTCCGGAAGAAGGGAGGCTGCCGATGTATCCTGTCCGGATCCGGGGGAGGCCCCGCTGCAGCCGGTCATGAGAAGACCGGCAAGGATCAGTGCCGTAAGAACTGGAAAGAAGCGTGCGAAAATTCTTTTAAAATTCGATGCTTTTTGTAATAAGTATTTGTTTTCTGTCATGTGTTGCCCTTCCTTTGATGTGATTTTCTATTTCCAGGTTTCCGAATAAGTATACCACAAAATTCTCAATGTTTATGGTTCTTCTTTTTCTTTTTATGAGGCTGGCTTGACCGAAGTGTTTTTTTGCACTACAATGGAATCTGCGCTGCAGAAATTCACATAAAAAGAGAAAGCTGAATGAAGAAAAATGCGGCAGCCGCAGAACAGAAACGGAGACTAAGATGAAAAACATGAGTACGGTGCACAAGCAAGATGGGTTTAAGTCGCAGTGGGGATTTATTATGGCCGCCGTGGGATCCTGCGTTGGGATGGCTAATGTCTGGCGTTTTCCAATGCTGGTTTCCCGCTATGGAGGTCTTACTTTTTTGCTTCCTTATTTTCTTTTTGCCTTTATTATCTGCCAATCCGGCATGATGGAGGAACTTTCCCTGGGACGCTGGGCTGGTTCCGGGCCTTCCGGCGCTTTTGGAAAGGCTATGGAAAACGGGGGCAGGTCCAGAAAGATCGGTGAACGGCTGGGGATCCTTCCGGTTATCGGATCTTTGTGCCTGGCCATCGGATATTCGGTGATTATGGGCTGGGTGTTTTATTATGCTAAGATGGCCGTTACCGGCGAGCTGACGGCAATGGGACAGGATATGAATGTTATCGGCGAAACGTTCAGCGCAGTAGCGCCGGAAGCAGATAATCTGATCCAGGCGGTGCAGATGACATTTGAAACGGGAGGCGCCAATAACCTGTGGATTATTGTGGGAATCGCTGTTTCATTCCTGATCATGATTATGGGGGTTTCCGGCGGCATTGAGAAATCCTGCAAGATGATGATTCCTGTGTTATATGCGCTGTTCATTGCTCTGGCTGTTTTTATGATTTTTACTCCGGGTACCGGAGCCGGTTACCAGTATATTTTCTCTCTGGATCCTGCAGGATTGCTGAATCCGGAGATATGGGTCTATGCATTCGGCCAGTGTTTCTTTTCCCTGTCGGTTGCAGGTTCTGGATCCATCGTATACGGTTCCTATCTGGATGATAAAGTAAAGATCCGCCGCTCCGCAGTGGTCTGCGCAGTTCTGGATACTTCGGCAGCTTTGCTTGCCATGCTGATCATCATTCCGGCAATGGCTTCTGTAGGGGCGGATCTGGGGGACGGAGGTCCGGGGCTGATGTTTATTTATGT